>Ga0160498_100083_pt1 | contig 80916 bp, 77 predicted proteins | sample DIDnMG_10_FD_108248 | JGI IMG/M metagenome (GOLD analysis project Ga0160498, IMG submission 108248) | Enriched soil microbial communities from UW Madison campus, WI, USA - DID2878_E24_Xylan MG | ecosystem: Environmental > Terrestrial > Soil > Unclassified | place: USA: Madison, Wisconsin... | reverse complement strand
GGTGGAGCCGCCGTACTGCGCGCCGTAGTAGATGCCGGCCAGCATGATCAGCGCCGACACGGGGGGCAGCGCGTAGGTGGCGGGCAGCAGCATCGCGATGGTCGCGACCGGGCCGATGCCGGGGAGCACGCCGATCAGCGTACCCAGGATACAGCCGACCAGGCAGTACAGCAGGTTGGTGAAGGTAAAGGCAACGCCAAAACCCATCGAGAGGTGTTCAACCAATTCCATGATGTGAGCAGCTTTCTTCTCAGCCGGTGATGAAGGTCGGCCAGACCTGGATCTGGAGCTTCAGCGCCCAGATGAATGCAACGTAGCTGCCCACGGCCAGGACGGTCGCGAGGATCAGCACTTTCTTGAGGTCGAACTCGTTGCCTGCGAGGCTCGAGATGATCACCAGCGCGTAGATCGCGATGATCATGCCCATGGCCGGCACGCCGATGCTCGGCAGGCCGCCGAGCAGAATGCCGAACGCGAGGTTGGCGCCCAGGATGAACACCACTTGCTTCCAGGCCCACTTGCCGATCTTTTCGCCGTCGTTGGTTTCGACGGTGAGGCCGCTGAACATGATCCCCAGGCCGATGAGAGCCATCAGGATGCCGAGCATCAACGGGAAGTACCCCGGACCCATGCGGGCGCCGCTGCCCACGCTGTAGGTGGTGGCGCCCCATGCGAACGCCACGCCCACGACCGTGAACATCAGACCCGAGAAAAAGTCTTTCTGACTTTTGATTTTCACAACCGAACTCCTCGAATATTTTCGATGGAGGCGATTGTGGAGTCAGCTCCCGGTCAGCCCGATGTGGGTTCCACTAACCGAAGGCCTAGGGATAACCCGAAAGGCCACACGGCCTTTGCGTGGCTTTTGCGTCGCTATTCGAGCGGCGGCGTGGCGCTGAGCACTTCCTCGATGGTGGTCACGCCCTCGGCCACGCGCAGCGCGCCGGCCAGGCGCAGCGGGCGCATGCCGTCGATCACGGCCTGGCGGCGCAGGCCCGCCAGGTTGGGCTCTTTCGTCACCTGCGTCTTGAACGGCTCGCTGATGCTCAGCAGTTCGTAGAGACCCATGCGGCCCATGTAGCCGGTCATGCGGCAGTCGACGCAACCCACCGGCTTGTACGCGCGCACCGAGCCCGTGATCTGCCACGGCTTGACGATGGTCTCCAGGCTCTCGCGCGTGACGGTGTCGTCGGGCTGCTTGCAGTGCGGGCACAGCGTGCGCACCAAGCGTTGCGCGAGCACGCCCAGCATCACCGCGTTGATGAGGTAGGAAGGCACGCCCAGCTCCATGAGCCGCGTGATGGCGCTCGGCGCGTCGTTGGTGTGCAGCGTGCTGAACACCAGGTGGCCGGTGAGCGCGGCCTGTACCGCCATCTCGGCGGTGGCGAGGTCGCGGATTTCGCCGACCATGATGATGTCCGGGTCCTGCCGCATCAGCGCGCGCAGGCCCTCGGTGAAGCCGAAGTCGAGCTGCGGCTGCACCTGCGTCTGGTTGAACGACGGCTCGATCATTTCGATCGGGTCTTCCACCGTGCTCACGTTGACCTCTTCGGTGGCCACGCGCTTGAGCGTGGAGTACAGCGTGGTGGTCTTGCCCGAGCCCGTGGGCCCGGTCACCAGGATGATGCCGTTGGGCCGCGTGACCAGCTGTTCCCAGCGCTGCGCGTCGTGCTGCGAGAAGCCCAGCGCGTCGAGGTCTTTCACCGCGGTGTCGGGGTCGAAGATGCGCATGACCATCTTCTCGCCGAAGGCGGTGGGCAAGGTCGACAGGCGCATTTCGACTTCTTCGCCGCGCATGTTGCGGGTCTTGATGCGGCCGTCGAGCGGGCGGCGTTTCTCGACGACGTCCATGCGGCCGAGCAGCTTGATGCGCGCGACCATCGCGTTCATCACGCCCATCGGCATCTGGTAGGCCGGATGCAGGATGCCGTCGATGCGAAAGCGGATCACGCCCTGCTCGCGGCGCGGCTCCAGGTGGATGTCGCTCGCGCGCTGGTCGAAGGCGTATTGCCAGAGCCAGTCGACCACCTGCACCACGCTCTGGTCGTTGGCGTCGAGCTGCTTGTTGCTCTTGCCCAGCTCCACCAGCTGCTCGAAGCTCGCGCCGCCGGTGTTGCCGCCGGCCTTCTGCGCGGCGCGCACCGACTTCGCGAGCGAGAAGAACTCGGCCGTGTAGCGCTGGATGTCGGCCGGGTTGGCGACCACGCGGCGCACCGTGCGGCGCGACTGGCGCTCGACCTCGGCGATCCAGTCGGTGAGGAAGGGCTCGGCCGTGGCCACCACCACCTCGTTGGGCAGCACCTGCACCGGCAGCACCTTGTGGCGCTCCGCATAGGCCGCGCTCATGGTGTCGGCCACCTTGCCCACGTCGACCTTGAGCGGATCGATGCGCAGGTACGTGAGGCCGGCACGGCCCGCGAGCCATTGCGTGAGCATCTCGAGGTCGAGCGGCTTGCTGTCGCTCTCGCGGGTCATCGCCACGTTGGCCAGGCGCACCAGCGGTGCCTGGCGGCTCTCGGCCTGGGCGCAGCGCGCGATGGTGCGCTTGGCTTCGACCGGGGAGATCACGCCGTCGGAGGCGAGCCATTCGATCAGGCGCCGCAGATCGAGCGGGCCTTCGTGGCGCGAGGCCGGCGAGGCGGGAACGGAAGCAGCGGGTACAGCGCTCATGAGCCGGTGGTTCGGGTGAGTGTCGGGTTCTGGGGTTTGAACACCCGCAGCCACTTGGGTGCGGGCAAGCCCCATCGAGTCTGGATCGTTTGGGCGCGCTCGGCAAGCACCTCGCGCTTGGGGCGGCTCGGCGTGCGCTGCGCGAGCACCACCGTGTTGCCTTCGCGCGTCGGCTTGAAGGCCCAGACCGCGTCCGCGCCGAAGGCACTCGCAATCTTCTCGAGGCTGCGCTCGTAGCTCGACGAGCGGCCGAAAAGGTTGACGGTCATGCAACCGTCATCGGTGAGCAGCGCGCGGCAGTCGGCGTAGAAGTCTTCGCTGTCGAGCACGGGCGCCGCGGCCTCGTGGTCGTAGAGGTCGACCTGCAGCGCATCGACCGTGCCGTGCCATTCGGGCTTGCGGATCTCGGCCGCCGCGTCGGCGATCACCACGCGCAGCTTCGGGTCGTCGGCCGGCAGCTTGAACCAGCCGCGGCAGGCAGACACCACCTGCGGATTGAGCTCGATCGCGGTGGTGCGCATGCGCAGGATCTTGCGGCTGAACTTGGTGAGCGTGGCGGCACCCAGGCCGAGTTGCATCGCGTGGCGGCTGGCCACGGTCTTGCCGTCGGCGAACAGCAGCCAGGCCATCATGCGCTGCACGTACTCGAGTTCGATCTCGAAGGGCGCGTCGATCTTCATCGAGCCCTGGACCCATTCGGTGCCGAGGTGCAGATAACGGATGTCGCCCCAGTCGGAAAAATTGACTTCGGGAAGAGAGACGGGGGTTTTGCTCGATGCCATCAGACGACTAGATTGTGGGCAGCCAGAACCTCGCGCCAGGCGCCGAGCTTGCGCTCGAAACTCCATGACGCATTGGCGGGGCTGGTGGAAGGCAGCTGGTAGACCGGCACGCCCAGCGTCCGGGTGTGGCGCGCGTGCTTGAAGCTCTCGCCGCCGTTATGGGCGATGGCCGCGAGCTTCGGCAGATGCAGGCCGGCGATGTCGTTCACCACGGGCGCGCGGATGGCGGAGTCGAGACTGCCTTCGCGCTCGCAGGACGCATACACGTCCCACACGCCAAGGCCGCGATCGAGCAGCCACCGGCAGCGCGGCCCGTAGCTGTCGGCGCCCGAGGGAAGGGGAATGTCGGGCCACACGGCTTGCAGGATCTTCCAGAACTGGTTTTGAGGGTGTGCATAGTACTGCTGCCGCTCGAGCGACTTGACCCCGGGGAAGCTGCCGAGGATGAGTACGACGGTCTTTGGCGAGACGATGGGCTGCAGGCCGGTGAGCACGGCGCTGGCGGCGGCATCGGGTGCGACGGGAAGCTTCATGGACGGTATCGTGCCACCGCCTTCCGCCAGCGAGCAAAAATGAAAAAACCCGCCGGAGCGGGTTTTTTTGGCGAATGCCGGAACAGGTCCGGGCTTGCTTACTTCTTGGCGGCTTCGTTCTCGGCCGTGCCGGGGATCTTCTCGCCGATGGCCTTGCCGGTGGAGCGCATGCCGTCGGCCGTCTTGTGGCCGGCGTTCTCGACGACTTCGCCCGTCTTGGCGGCGGCGTTCTTGGTGGCGTTGGTGGCCTTCTTGGTGGTGCGCTTGGTGGCGTTCCATGCCTTCTTGGTGCCATTTTCGGTGGCGTTCACGGCCTTCTTGGTCGTGCGCTTGGTGGCGTCGTAGGCCTTTTCCGCTCCACGCTCGGTGGCGTTCACAGCGTCCTTGCCGGCTTCCTTCACCTTCTCGGTGGTGCTCGGCTGGGCGGTGGCCGGCGTGGCGGTGGCGGGTGCCGTGGTCTGAGCCACAGCCGACACGCCGATGGAGGCGAGCGCCAGCGCGAGGACAACGGGCATCGTGCGAATGAAAGACGTGGTCATGAAAAGGCTCCTTGTTGGATGAAGTTTTTAGCAGTGACTGACTTGCCACTGGTCTAGCAACGAGCTAGCGAACCCAAAGGATGACAGCAAATTTGCAACCTCTGCATACACGGATGCAGGTCGGGACATTGGCCTACGCAATGTGGGGCGCGCGTTCCGACATGGCCATGAGAATCTGTAGCCGCGGAAGCACTTCGAGCGCATTGCGCGTGGTGGCCGCGGCCAGTTCCTCGATGCCGATGCCCCTCAACCCGGCCACCACTTCCGCGATGCGCGGCAGCTCGCCGGGCTCGTTGCGGCCCTGCGCCTGGCCGGCGTCGCGCTGGGCCTGCGTGCGGTAGAGCCAGTGAGGCTGTATGTCGGGCGCATCGGTCTCCATCACGATCGACTCCATCGGCAGGCTTGCCGCCAGCCGACGCAGCTGGAGGGCGCGCTCGAATGTCACGGCCCCGCCGAAGCCCAGCTTCAGCCCGAGGGCGATGCACGCCTCGGCCTGCTGCTCGCTGCCGTTGAACGCATGGGCGATGCCCAGCCACGGCTTGCCGCCCGCCGTCTGCCGCAGATGCTTGAGCACCTTGTCGACCGAACGCCGCACATGGATGAGGATGGGTAACCCGTGCTTGCGTGCCAGTTGCAACTGAGTGTGAAAAAACCGCTCCTGCCTGCCGCCGTCCAGGCCTTCGACGAAATAGTCCAGCCCGATCTCACCGACCGCCACCAGCCGGGGGTCGTCGCGCCGCGCGGTCAGTCCGGCGTCCAGCGCCTCCAGGTCGGCGTCGGCGGCCTGGCCGGTGCACAGCGGATGGATGCCCAGCGCGTAGGCGTCGCCCTGCAGGTGGGCCAGCGCCCGCACGGCCTGGAAATTGAAGGCGGCCACCGCGGGGATGACGCACATGGCCACGCCGCGTTCGGCCGCGCGCGCGCGGATGGCGGGCATCTCGGCACCGAATTCGTGCGCGTCCAGGTGGCAGTGGGTATCGATGAAGGTAGCCATCGCGCGATGATGCCCGAAGGGATGCGCAGGCTCGGAAAGCGTGCTACTGTGAACTCCTTCACGCGATATTTTTTGCCGGAGGTGCTCCGATGCGCAGGCCTGCTTTCTACAGCCGATCGCCCCGCACGCTGCCACCGGCCGCAGACGATGCGGCCGATCGGGCGGATGCATCGGCATCGTCCGAAGCGGACGGCGCCGCACCGCCGCCTGTCGCCTCCAAGCCCCCCAGGACGGGCTGGCAGCCAGGGCGCCGCAGCTTCGCCCTGCTCATCGTACTGTGCGCCGCCCTCGTCACCGGCACCGCGCTGTGGGCGCCCCGGCCCGGCGGCAAGGCGCTCACCCAGAAAGACATCGACGCGGCCGTGCTGCGCACGCTGCAGACCAACACCCTGCCCTCGCCCGCCGCCAAGGCGGCCGACATCATCCGGCCGTCGGTGGTGCGGGTGGTGAGCTACGGCGAGGAGAAGAACACGCCGGAAGCCAAGGTCCAGAAGCGCGGGCGCAACATGGCCAAGGGCAAGCCGCCGGAAGCACCCAACGACGGCGGCCCGTCGGGCGAAGTCGAGCGCGGCGTGGGCACCGGCGTGGTGATCGTCGACAAGGGCGTCATCCTCACCAACCTGCACGTGGTCGCGGGGGCCGACAAGATCAAGGTCACCTTCTTCGACGGCCTGGAAGCCGTGGCCACCATCACCGGCGTGCAGCCCGAGAACGACCTCGCGGTGCTGCAGGCGCAGAAGGTGCCCGACGACCTGATTCCCGCCACCATGCGCTCCACCGCCGACCTGCGCTCCGGCGACCAGGTGGCCGCGGTGGGCTTTCCGTTCGGCATCGGGCCTTCGGTGTCGGCCGGCGTGGTGTCGGGGCTCAAGCGCTCTTTCCGCTCGCCCGAGGGCAAGCAGGAGCTGGGCAACCTGATCCAGTTCGACGCCGCCGCCAACCCCGGCAATTCGGGCGGCCCGCTCATCAACATGGACGGCGAGGTGCTCGGCATCGTCACCGCCATCCTGAACCCGACGCAGCAGCGCACCTTCATCGGCATCGGCTTCGCGGTGCCCATCGAGAACGCCGCCTCGGCCGCCGGTTCGCCGCCGTTCTGATCGATCTTCTACCCAGACCCAGCCTCTACTTCTTCGAAAGCCCTTCGCATGAGCACAGAGACAGCCGCCCCCACGCCCGCCGGCACCGCCGAACTGATGGAGCAGATCCTCTACGAGGTGAAGCGCGTGGTCGTCGGGCAGGACCGCTTTCTGGAGCGCGTCATGGTCGCCATGCTCGCGGGCGGGCACCTGCTGGTGGAAGGCGTGCCGGGCCTCGCGAAGACGCTCACCATCAAGACGCTGGCCGACACCGTGCGCGGCCAGTTCAAGCGCATCCAGTTCACGCCCGACCTGGTGCCGGCCGACCTGGTGGGCACGCGTATCTACAACCAGAAGACCGGCGAATTCAGCACCTCGCTGGGCCCGGTGTTCGCCAACCTGCTGCTGGCCGACGAAATCAACCGCGCGCCGGCCAAGGTGCAGAGCGCGCTGCTCGAAGTGATGCAGGAGCGGCAGGTGACCATTGCCGGCGAAACCCACAAGGTGCCGCGACCGTTCCTGGTGATGGCCACGCAGAACCCCATCGAGACCGAAGGCACCTACGCGCTGCCAGAGGCGCAGGTCGATCGCTTCATGATGAAGGTCATGGTCGACTACCCGAGCGACGAGGAAGAATTCGTCATCGTCCAGCGCGTGATCGGCGCGCCTGTGGCCGCCACGCCCGTCGCCACCACCGACCAGTTGGCCGAGCTGCAGGCCGAGGCGCGGCGCGTGTATGTCGACCCTTCGCTGATCCAGTACGCGGTGAAGCTGGTGTCGGCCACGCGCACGCCCGAGAAGCACGGCCTGAAGGACCTGCGCCGCTTCATCACCTTCGGCGCCAGCCCGCGCGCCAGCATCAGCCTGACCGAAGGCGCGCGCGCCTTGGCGCTGCTGCGCGGCCGCAGCTACGCGCTGCCCGAGGACATGACCGCGCTGGTGCCCGACGTGCTGCGCCACCGCGTGACGCTGTCCTACGAAGGCCTGTCCGAAGGACTGACGCCCGATGGGCTGGTCGACAAGATCATGCGCGCGGTCCCCGCTCCACCGAAACCGCTCGAACATGAAAAGCTGGTGGCGTAAGGCCCCCGCGGCCGCTAACGACGAACGGCTCGCCGCTGAAGCCGGCGGCGCTGAACGCGCGCTGCGCCGGCTCGAGTGGACGGTGATCCGCCGCCTCGACGGCCTGCTGCAGGGCGACTACCGCACGCTGATGCGCGGGGCCGGGCTCGACCTGGCCGACCTGCGCGAGTACCAGCACCACGACGACGTTCGCCACATCGACTGGAACGTCACCGCGCGGCTGCAGACGCCGCATGTGCGCGTGTTCACCGAAGACCGCGAGATGACCGCGTGGTTCGTGCTCGACCTGAGCCGTTCGGTCGACTTCGGCTCGGGCCTGAAGGCCAAGCGCGAGATCTCGGCCGGCTTCGTCGGCGTGCTCGCGCGGCTGCTCACCCGGCACGGCAACCGGGTCGGCGCGCTGGTCTACGGCAGCGACCTCGAAGCGGTGATTCCGCCGCGCAGCGGGCGCCGCCATGTGCTGCACCTGCTGCATGCGATGGACAAGCGCGCCGACAAGGCGGAGCACACGCCCCGGCAGAAGGGCATGACGCGGCTGGACACCCTGCTCAAGTCGGCCGCCACGCTGATGCCGCGCCGCTCCACCGTGTTCGTGGTGTCCGACTTCCTGAGCGAGCCCGGCTGGGAACGCCCGCTGGGCCAGCTGGCGCAGCGCCATGAAGTGGTTGCCGTGCGCCTGTTCGACCCGCTCGAACTCGAGCTGCCGGACCTGGGCCTGGTGCCGCTGCGCGACGCCGAGACCGGCGAGCAGCTCTGGGTCGACACCCACGATGCGGGCTTTCGCAAACGCTTCGCCCGCATCGCGGCCGAGCGCGAAGCCGCCTTGCGCGGCGCGCTGGCCAAGGCCGGCGTCGACGCGCTCGAACTCTCGACCAGCGACGACCTGGTGGAAGCCATCGTCCGTTTCGCCGATATGCGCAAGCGCCGCACGCGCATCGGCCTCGCAGGCATGAAGGCGGTGGCAGCATGACTTTTCTCTGGCCTCAATTCCTCTGGCTGCTGGCGGCGCTGCCGCTGCTGGTGCTGCTCTACGTCTGGCTGATACGCCGCAAGAAGAAGCTGGCGGTGCGCTACGCCAGCCTGTCGATCGTGCGCGAGGCCATGGGCGCGGGCCAGACCATGCGCCGCCACATTCCGCCCGCGCTGTTCCTGCTGGCCATGGCCGCGATGCTGGTCGCCGCGGCCCGGCCGATGGCGGTGGTGGTGCTGCCGTCGAACCAGCAGACCATCATCCTCGCGATGGACGTGTCGGGCAGCATGCGCGCGGCCGACGTGCTGCCCAACCGGCTGGTGGCGGCGCAGGAGGCGGCCAAGAGCTTCATCAAGGACCTGCCGCGCAGCGTGAAGGTGGGCGTGGTGGCCTTCGCCGGCAGCGCGCAGGTGGCACAGCTGCCGACCACCAACCATGAAGACCTGGTGACCGCCATCGACAGCTTCCAGCTGCAGCGCGCTACTGCCACCGGCAATGCCATCGTGGTGTCGCTGGCCACGCTGTTCCCCGACGCCGGCCTGGACGTGGAGCAGTTCAGCGCGCCGAGCCGCCAGCGCGGCGCGGCCATCGACTCGTCGGAGAAGAAGCTCAAGGACTTCACGCCCGTGGCGCCCGGCTCGTTCACATCGGCCGCGATCATCATGCTGACCGATGGCCAGCGCACCACCGGCGTCGATCCGCTCGACGCAGCCAAGGCCGCGGCCGACCGCGGCGTGCGCATCTACACCGTGGGCGTGGGCACGGTCGACGGCGAGACCATCGGCTTCGAGGGCTGGTCGATGCGCGTGCGCCTCGACGAGGACACGCTCAAGGCCATTGCGCAGAAGACCAACGCCGAGTACTTCTACGCCGGCACGGCGAGCGACCTGAAGAAGGTCTACGAAACGCTGAGCACCAAGCTCACCGTGGAGAAGAAGGAAACCGAGATCTCGGCGCTGTTCGCGCTCGGCGCGGCGGTGCTGACGCTGCTGTCGGCGGGGCTGTCGCTGCTCTGGTTCAACCGCATCCTCTAGCGTCCGGAGTCATCCGGCGGTAGTCAAACACGACAGCCGCGACCGCAGCGGTTTCACACTCGCGCCCGGTTCGCGAGCCTGGCGAAGGTGGCCAGACTGGCCTTCAATGATCGATTTTCGTGCTGCTCAGCAAGAAAATAAATCACTTTCGATCATTGAAGTCCCTCCTTAAAGTTGCGCCCGGTTCAACTCTGACTGGCGAAACTTTCATGTCCACCGCGACCACCCGCATCCCGTTCCATCTGGCGTTTCCTGTCCGCGACATTGCCGAAGCTCGAGCGTTCTACGGCGAACTGCTCGGTTGCCCCGAGGGCCGCAGCGCGCCGGAATGGGTCGACTTCGACTTCTACGGCCATCAGATCGTGGCCCACCTGGCCCCGGACGAATGCGGTCATCGGCAGAGCAGCGCCGTGGACGGCCACGACGTGCCGGTACGTCACTTCGGCGCGATCCTGCCGATGGATCAATGGCAGCGCATGGCCGACAAGCTGGTGGCGCGTCAGACACAGTTCGTGATCGAACCTTACGTGCGCTTCAAGGGAGAGCCCGGCGAACAGGCCACGATGTTCTTTCTCGACCCCTCGGGCAACGCGATCGAGATGAAGTCCTTTGCCGACCTGAGCTCGCTGTTCGCACGCTGAAAGCCCGCCATGCCCACGAGCAACACGAAATCGGTGGCATTGGCTGCCATGCTGGTCGCCTGCGCGTCTGCTTCGGCCCAGTCCGACACCTTGGGCAAGATCAAGGAGTCGAGCTCCATCACCATGGGCGTGCGCGATGCTTCGGGCGCCATGTCTTTCACGCTGGGCCCCGGAAAGTACACAGGCTTTCATGTGGAGATCTGCGAGCGAGTCATCGCCGACATCAGGAAGGCGCTGCATCTCGACAAGATCGACGTGAAGTACCAGCTCGTGACACCGCAGAACCGAATCCCCCTCGTACAGAACGGCACGGTGGATATCGAATGCGGGACGACCACCAACAATGCAGCGCGGCAGAAGGACGTCGCGTTCGCGCCCACGTTGTATGTCGAGGGCATCCGAATCGCCGTCAAGACGAACTCGGGCATCGCATCGCCTGCGCAGCTGGCCGGCAAGACGGTCGCGGCCACCACCGGCAGCACGTCCGTGCAAGCGCTGCGAAGGCTCGGGCGCGACGGCGTGGCGGGCGTATCCGAAGTGCTGTCCAAGGACAACAGCGAAGGCTTCCTGCTTCTTGAAGGTGGCCGCGCCGAGGGCTTCATCGCAGACGGCCAGATTCTGGCCACGTTGATTTCCAGGAGCAAGGAACCGGAAAAGTACAGGCTCCTGGATCAGGTCTTCAGTGTCGAGCCCATTGCAATCATGTTCCGCAAGGGCGACCCGGCATTCAAGAAGATGGTCGACGACAGCATCCTGGCACTCGCCAGGAGTGGCGAAGTCTCACGCATCTACGACAAGTGGTTCATGCAGCCCATCCCTCCCAATGGCGCCAGGGTGGGGCTGCCGGCCAACGCCATGACCAAGGCCGCCTGGGCCGCTCCGTCGGACAAGCCGCTGGAGGCTTACGAGGCACGCTGATGCGCCCTATTGCCCCCAGACGACGCGTTGCCGCCTCGCGCACTGCGTCCATCTTGCGCCACGCGGGGCGGCCATCCGCCCGGGTGCCTGGTCCAGGTGCACGGCTACGGCTTGCGCAGGCGGCCCGACTTTCCCGCGCGGCCGCGCGTGGCCAGCAGCGGGTTGCCCGGCTGCGCATCGGCGGCCTCCCGCAGGTGCTCTGCAAAATGCGCCACGATCGGTGGACTGACCCGCGGCTTGCGTTGCAGCAGGCCGATCTCGCGGTAGAAGGTGAACTCCCCGAGCGAAACGACACGGACTCCGGAAGGCAGGGGAAGGTGCGCTTCGACCAGCGGAACCAGCGCGACCCCCAGGCCCTTGGAAGCAAGGTGGATCAATCCGGGAATCTCATCGATCTCGATCGCATCGTTGACCGAGACCGCCTCGCGGCGGAGAAATCCCTCGACCATGCGGCCGCCGAAAGAAGCCCGGTCATACCGAAGGAACGGCTGCTGCTGAATCAGCGCGCGCCAGTCCTTCGTCACGGGCAAGGCCTTGGGTACCACCAGCACATAAGGCTCGTGAATCAGCGCCTGCCACGTCAGATCGGAAGGCAGGCCGAAAGGTGGGCGGATGATGACCGCCGCATCGATCTTTCCCGCATCGAGGTCATCCATCAAGCGCATCGAAACGCCCGGCGACACATGCACGCGTACCAGTGGAAAGGCCTTGCGGAGCTTTTCGAGCGCGCGTGCCAGCAACGTGGGCTGGGCCGAAGCGATCGAGCCTATGCGCAGCAATCCTCTGGTGGCATTGTCCTCGGGCAGCTCCCCGAGTTTTGCGAACAGCGCGCAGATCTCTTCGGCGCGCGGCAGGGTCGTCTGCCCCGCAACGTTCAAGGTGGCGGAGCGCCCGGTTCGATCGAACAGTTCGAAACCCAAGGCCTCTTCCAGCCGCTTGATCTGGCTGCTCACCGCGGATTGGGTAAGACCGATGCGGTCCCCCGCTGCCGCGAAGGTGCCGTGCTTGCACACCGCGATGAAGGTCTTGAGTTCGCCAATCACCGCACGAGCATCTCAAATATCGATGAAGAGGTCAATGATTCATCGAATGAATCGTTCAATACAACGCAACGAATGACGGAGCCCAACGCTCTCCAACCTCAACCAGGAAAACCATGAGCAATCCCATCTACGTCCAGGAATACAAGGCCATCGCCGAAGTGCTGCAGAAGTACAACGAAGGCGGCAAGCAGGCCAGCAGCAGCATCATGAAACCGGCCTTCAGCGAGCAGGCGACCATCTTTGGCGTCGGGGCCGATGGCCAGTTGACGGGCGGCCCGATCCAGGGGTTGTTCGACACCATCGACAGCGCCTTCCGCCCGTCGCCCGAAGCACAGGGCGTGATCGTCGGCATCGACATCGTGGGCACCGCCGCCAGCGCCCGCATCGACACCAACGACATTTCGGGCTTCTGCTTCACCGACTTCTTCAATCTGCTGAAGGTCGACGGCAAGTGGACCGTGGTCAGCAAGATCTACCACACGCACGTCGCGCCCTGAGTACTGCCAGCGATCGCGACGGCGTGTTCGTGCAGAAGCGCCGAACCGTGGAAGGCCACGGATGCTTCAGCGCGTGTTCTTCGTGATCTGCGGCGTCTTGACCGCCCCGATGCCGCCCAGGAACAGATCGGCCACGATCGGCGCGATGGCCGCGTGGTCGAGCCGGCCGTCGGGCTTCATCCAGGTGAACATCCAGTTGATCATGCCGAACAGCAGCATGGTCAGCGGCTTGGCGAGGTCGTCGCTCGGCGCGCCGGGGCGCAATGCCGAGACTGCGCGCGCAAAGCCCGCGACCACCTCGCGCTCCTTGTCGAGCACGCGCTCGCGGTCGGCCTCTTCGAGAAAACGCACGTCGTCGGTCAGCACGCGGTGCGCGTCCTGCGCGCCGGCGTATTCCTCGACGATGCGGTAGATGAAGCGGCGCAGGCGCTCTTCGTCGGTCTGCGTCGAGGCTTCTTCCTCGGCCACCAGGGCCGCGAGCTTGGACACGTGCGTCTCGGCGATGCTGATCAGCAGGCTGCTCTTGTCCTTGTAGTAGTGGTAGAGCGTGGCCTTCGAGAGGCCGCAGGCCTCTGCCACCTGGTTCATCGAGGTGGCGGGGTAGCCGCTGCGCGCGAACAGTTGCGCGGCCTGCGCGAGGATCAGTTCACGCTGGTCGTCGTAGGTGGCGGATCTTCCACGCGGCATCGGGTCGGTTTCCTGGGTTGGGCTGTTGGAACAACGCGCGATCTTGCACGAAGCGCGATCGAGATCAGCCGCGCCTGGTCGCGATGAGCGAGCGCACGTCGGTGGCCGGCAGGCGCGGCCTGCCCTGCTCCACCCGGGCGAGCGGCGCCACCTCGTGCAGGCTGGCGAGGCTGCGTACCGTGAGGGCCTGGTAGGTCTGCGTGCCTTCCAGCTTCCAGGCGATCTCGTCCTCGGTCAGCTCGCGCTTCACCTTGGCCGGGATGCCCGCCACCAGCGAGCGCGCCGGCACCTTCATGCCGGCCGGCACGAAGGCGCAGGCCGCGACGATGGCCTTCTCGCCGATCTCGGCCTCGTCCATGACCACCGCGTTCATGCCCACCAGCGCGTCGCGCCGCACGATGCAGCTGTGCAGGATCGCGCCGTGGCCGATGTGGCCGTTGGCCTCGATCACCGTGTCGTTGTCGGGAAAGCCGTGCACGCAGCAATGGTCCTGCACGTTCGAGCCCTCCTCCAGCACGATGCGGCCGAAGTCGCCGCGCAGGCTGGCGCAGGGGCCCACGTAGCAGTTGGGGCCGACGATCACGTCGCCGATGAGCACGGCCGTGGGGTGCACGTAGGCGCTCGGATCGACGACCGGGATCACGCCGTCGATGGAATAGCTGGGCATTCGGTCTCCTTTGTGTTCGGGTCTCAGGGTTTGCCCTGAAGCGACCCCGCTTGTGTCGGAATCGAGGTCGATCCTAAAATCAACCGAACGGTCGGTCAATAGTGTTTGCACGCCAGGCCGCCTCCCACGAAGGACGAAAGAGACACGCAATGACTGAGCCTTTGGTACTCATCAGCAACGCGGGCGCGGTGCGCACGCTGAGCCTGAACCGCCCCGCGGCGCTCAACAGCTTCACCACCGGGCTGCATGCCGAGCTGATGGCCGCCCTCGAAGCGGCGGCGAACGACGAGGGCGTGCGCTGCGTGGTGCTCACCGGCGCCGGCCGCGCCTTCTGCGCTGGGCAAGACCTGGCCGACCCGTCGGTCGCGCCCGACCCCACGCCCGGTGCCGCGCCCAAGGACCTGGGCCACGTCATCTCCAGCTACTACGCCCCGCTCGTCGCGCGCCTGCGCTCGATGCCGGTGCCGGTCGTTGCCGCCGTCAACGGCGTGGCCGCCGGCGCGGGCGCCAACCTGGCGCTGTGCTGCGACCTCGTGGTGGCGGGCCGCTCGGCCAGCTTCATCCAGGCCTTCACCAAGATCGGCCTCGTGCCCGACACGGGCGGCACCTGGCTGCTGCCTCGCCTCGTCGGCTCGGCGCGCGCGCTGGGCATCGCGATGCTGGGCGACAAGCTGTCCGCCGAGGAAGCTGCGCGCATCGGCCTGATCTGGCAGTGCGTGGACGACGCGGCTCTGGCCGAAACGGCCGCTGCACTCGCCACGAAGCTGGCGGGCATGCCCACCCGCGCACTCGTCGCCACCCGCCAGGCCATGGCCGCCGCGCAGGACATGGACCTGGACACCGCCCTCGCCGAAGAAGCCCGCATCCAGCGCGACCTGGGCAACGCCGACGACTACCGCGAAGGCGTCGAGGCCTTCCGCGCCAAGCGCGCGCCCGTCTTCAAGGACCGCTGAGCATGACCGACACACAACGCACGCCGCAGCAGACGGCCGAATACGTCCGCGACGGCATGTTCGCCAACGACAACGCCACCAAGGGCCTGGGCATGCGCATCGTCGAGGTCGGCCCCGGCCAGGCCACGATCGAGATGCGCGTGCGCTCCGAAATGCTCAACGGCCATGCCACCTGCCACGGCGGCTTCATGGCCACGCTGGCCGACTCCACCTTCGCCTTCGCCTGCAACTCGTACAACGAGCTGACCGTGGCCTCGGGCTTTTCCATCGACTTCATCGCCCCGGCGCGCGAGGGCGACCTGCTCACCGCGCGCTGCCATGAAGTGTCGAAGGCCGGCCGCACCGGCGTGTACGACACCGAAATCACCAACCAGCGCGGCGAGCGCATCGCGATGTTCCGCGGCCGCTCGTACACGGCCAAGGGCCGCCCCGCCGTCGCTGCCTGAGGAGACATCCAGACCATGACAGCCAGACACCCCGCCCCCGGCGAACTCGACCCCATCGAAACCGCCAGCCGCGACGAGATCGCGGCACTGCAACTCACCCGCCTGCGCGCCACGCTGCAGCGCGCGTACGACAACGTGCCGCACTACCGCAAGGCTTTCGACGCCAAGGGCGTGCACCCGGGCGACCTGAAGTCGCTGGCCGACCTGTCGAAGTTTCCGTTCACGGTGAAGAGCGACCTGCGCGACAACTACCCGTTCGGCATGTTCGCCGTGCCGCGCACGCAGGTGGCGCGCATCCATGCCTCGTCGGGCACCACCGGCAAGCCGACCGTGGTGGGCTACACGAAGAACGACATCGACACCTGGGCAGACCTGGTCGCGCGCTCGATCCGCGCGGCCGGCGGGCGTGCCGGCGACATGATTCATGTGTCCTATGGCTACGGCCTGTTCACCGGCGGCCTGGGCGCGCACTACGGCGCCGAGCGCGCGGGCTGCACCGTCATCCCGATGTCGGGCGGCCAGACCGAGAAGCAGGTGCAGCTCATCCAGGACTTCAAGCCCGACATCATCATGGTCACGCCCAGCTACATGCAGGTGATCATCGAGCAGTTCGAGCGCCAGGGCCTCGACGCGAAAGACAGCTCGCTGAAGATCGGCATCTTCGGCGCCGAGCCCTGGACCGAAGCCATGCGCCGCGACATCGAGGCCAAGGCCGGCATCGACGCGGTCGACATCTACGGCCTCTCCGAAGTGATGGGCCCGGGCGTGGCCAGCGAATGCGTGGAGAGCAAGGACGGCCCGGTGATCTGGGAAGACCACTTCTACCCCGAGATCATCGACCCCGAGACCGGCGAGCTGAAGGCCGACGGCGAAGAAGGCGAACTGGTCTTCACCTCGCTGAGCAAGGAGGCCATGCCCATCGTGCGCTACCGCACGCGCGACCTCACGCGGCTGCTGCCGCCCACCTCGCGCGCGTTCCGTCGCATGGGCAAGATCGTCGGGCGCAGCGACGACATGATGATCATCCGCGGCGTCAACGTCTTTCCCACGCAGGTGGAGGAGATCGTGCTCGCGCACGAGCGCCTGTCGGGCCTCTACCAGGTGCACGTGCGCCGCGACGGGCTGCTCGACGAGGTCGAGGTGCACTGCGAGCTGCAGCCGCGCACGAGCATCGACGAGAGCGAACGCAAGGCCATCGCGAGCTGGGTGCAGGACCGCGTTAAGACGCTGGTCGGCATCTCGACCACGGTGCGCGTGTTCGACCCCGACTCCATCGAACGCACGCAGACCGGCAAGGCCCGGCGCGTGTTCGACACCCGGCCGCGCTGAGCGCGCGCCGCTTCAACCCTCTTTCCAAAGGACACGCACATGTACACCCAGGCAATGGACACCATGGGCAAGGACGCAGGCGACGGCAAGCAGAAGGCCGTGCGCTCCGCCGAAGAGATGCGGCTCGAGGAGCGCTTCGACGCCCACATCGACGCTGGCGACTTCATCGAGGCGAAAGACTGGATGCCCGAGCACTACCGCAAGACGCTGGTGCGGCAGATCAGCCAGCATGCGCACTCGGAAATCGTCGGCATGCTGCCCGAGGGCAACTGGATCAGCCGCGCGCCCACGCTCAAGCGCAAGGCCATCCTGCTGGCCAAGGTGCAGGACGAAGGCGGCCACGGCCTCTACCTGTATGCCGCGGCGGAGACGCTGGGCACCTCGCGCGACCAGATGTTCGACGCGCTGCACAGCGGCAAGGCCAAGTACAGCTCGATCTTCAACTACCCCACGCTCACCTGGGCCGACATGGGCACCATCGGCTGGCTGGTCGATGGCGCCGCCATCATGAACCAGGTGCCGATCTGCCGCTGCTCGTATGCGCCGTATGCGCGCGCCATGATCCGCATCTGCCGCGAGGAAAGCTTCCACCAGCGCCAGGGCTATGAAGCCCTGCTCACCATGATGACCCACGGCACCGACGCGCAGAAGGCCATGGTGCAGGACGCGGTCAACCGCTGGTGGTGGCCCTCGATCATGATGTTCGGCCCGCCGGACGACCAGTCACCCAACAGCGCGCAGTCGATGCGCTGGGGCATCAAGCGCTTCAGCAACGACGAGCTGCGCCAGAAGTTCGTCGACGCCACGGTGGAGCAGGCGCGCATCCTCGGCGTGACCCTGCCCGACCCCGACCTGAAGTGGAACGAGGAGCGCCAGGCGCACGACTTCGGCGCCATCGACTGGAGCGAGTTCTGGCGCGTGATCGGCGGCGACGGCCCCTGCAACCGCGAGCGGCTGCAGGCCCGCGTCGACGCCTGGGAAGAAGGCGCATGGGTGCGCGAAGCCGCGATGGCCCATGCCAACAAGCAACCGATGAAGGAGGCGGCATGACCGTCGAACAGAAACAAGAGTGGCCCCTGTGGGAAGTGTTCGTGCGCAGCAAGGCCGGCCTCGACCACAAGCACTGCGGCAGCCTGCACGCGGCCGATTCGAAGATGGCGATCCAGATGGCGCGCGACGTGTACACCCGCCGCCAGGAAGGCAGCAGCATCTGGGTGGTGCGCTCCGAGCAGATCGTGGCCAGCGACCCGGGCGACAAGGACATGTTCTTCGACCCGGCGGAAGACAAGGTCTACCGCCACCCGACCTTCTACGCGCTGCCCAAGTCGGTCGACCACATGTGAGCAGGGCCAGGACCATGCAAGCATCGATCGAACTGAACCGCACGCCCGCCGTGCAATACCTGCTGCGCATCGGCGACACCTGCCTCGTGCTGGCACAGCGCCTGGGCGAGTGGTGCGGCCACGCGCCAGTGCTGGAAGAAGACATCGCGATGGCCAACATCGCGCTCGACCTCGTCGGCCAGGCCCGGGCGCTGCTCACCCACGCCGGCAAGCTGGAAGGCGCCGGCCGCGAGCATGACGAAGACCAGCTCGCCTACCTGCGCGAGGAGCGCGACTACTTCAACCTCACCATCGCCGAGCTGCCGCGCGGCGACTTCGCCTTTGCCGTGGTGCGCAACACCATGGTGTCGACGCTGCTCAAGCTGCTGTGGCAGCGCCTGGCCGCATCGAGCGACGCCGAGGTGGCCGCCATCGCCGGCAAGGCGGTGAAGGAGGCGCGCTACCACCAGCAGCACTCGGGCGACTGGGTCGTGCGCCTGGGCGACGGCACGGAAGAATCGCGCCGCCGCACGGAGAAAGCGCTGAAGCAGCTCTGGCTCTACGTGCCCGAGCTGTTCGAGAGCGACGCCGTGGATGCCGAAGCCAGCGCCAGCGGCCTCGGCCCGGCCTGGAGCGAACTGCGCGAGCCCTGGCTCGCCGACATGCAACAGGTGCTGGACGCCGCCGGCCTCGCCATGCCCAAGGAAGCCGCCTTCCGCAGCACCGGCAAGCACGGTGTGCACAGCGAGCACATGGGCTACATCCTGGCCGAGATGCAGCACCTGCAGCGCAGCTTCCCCGGAGGCGTGTGGTGATGAACGCGCTGGCGTCGCGCGTCGATGCGGCGTGGGCCGTGCTCCATACGGTGCCCGACCCCGAGGTGCCGGCCGTGTCGGTCTGCGACCTGGGCATCGTGCGCGACGTGATCGAGCACGAAGACGGCCTGGAGATCGTGCTCACGCCCACCTACTCCGGCTGCCCCGCCACCGAAGCCATCGAGCACGACGTGCTGGCCGCCGTCGAGCAGGCCGGCCTGGGCCGTGCTCGCGCCACGCTGCGCCGCGCGCCCGCATGGACGAGCGACTGGATCAGCGAGGAAGGCCGAGCCAAGCTCAAGGCCTACGGCATCGCGCCGCCCGCCCACCTCACCCCGGAAGCCGCGGCCAACACCGCCATGCCGATCAAGCTCTTCGGCCGCATCGCCGGCGAGCGCATCGCCTGCCCGCGCTGCGCGAGCGAGCGCACCGAGCGCCTCTCCGCATTCGGCTCCACCGCCTGCAAGGCCCTGTACCGCTGCATGGCGTGCAAGGAGCCGTTCGAACACTTCAAGCCGATCTAGAAAAGCACCCCCGCGATGAGCACCCTCTTCCATCCCCTGCGCGTGAAGGCCATCGAGCCCGACACGGCCGAGGCCGTCATCGTGTCCTTCGAAGTCCCCACCGACCTGCAGGAAGTGTTCGGCTTCACGCAAGGCCAGTACCTCACGCTTCGCAAGGACATCGACGGCCAGGACCTGCGCCGCTCCTATTCGATCTGCGCCGGCCTCGACGACGGCGAGCTGCGCGTCGGCGTGCGCAAGGTGCGCGGCGGCGTGTTCTCCAACTGGATCAACGCCAGCCTGCAGCCCGGCGACACCCTGCAGGTGATGGCGCCGCAGGGCCGCTTCTTCGTGCCCATCGAGCCTTCCTCGGCGCGGCACCACGTCGGCATCGCGGGCGGCAGCGGCATCACGCCGATCCTGTCGATCATGAAGACGGTGCTGGCGCGCGAGCCCGCGAGCCGCTTCACGCTGATCTACGGCAACCGCCAGCTGCAGTCCACGATGTTCAAGGAAGAAATCGAGGACCTCAAGAACCGCTACATGACCCGGCTGGTGCTGCAGCACGTGTTCTCCGACGAGCACACCGATTCGCCCCTGGGCTTCGGCGTGATGAACCGCGAGAAGATCGGCGAGTTCCTGCAGAGCGTGGTGCCCGCCGCGCAGATCGACCATGTGTACGTGTGCGGCCCGTTCCAGATGAACGACGAGGCGGAGGCCGCGCTGCTCGCGGCGGGCGTGCCCGAGGAGCGCATCCACATCGAGCGCTTCGGCGTGGCGCTGCCCTCGGCCACGCAGGTGGGCGCGGTGGTGCACGAGGCCCAGCCGGGCGACGCCAAGCAGTCGCGCATCACCATCGTGCGCGACGGCCTGCAGCGCGAGATCACCTTCACCGAAGGCCAGCCCAGCATCCTCGACGCGGCATCGGCGGCGGGTCTGGAAGTGCCGTTCTCCTGCACGTCGGGCGTGTGCGGCACGTGCCGCGCCAAGCTGGTGGACGGGGAAGTCCGAATGGAGCGCAACTTCGCTCTCGACAAGAATGAGGTGGCCGCGGGTTTCGTGCTGACCTGCCAGGCGCACCCCCTCACCGAATGCGTCACGCTCTCCTTCGACGAGCGGTGATAGATACTTCAGTCCTCAACAATTTTTCAACCCGGAGACAAGTCCAAATGAAATTCTTCAAGCCCCTGCTGATCGCAGCGCTGTGCGCCACCGCCGCCGCCTCGTGGGCCGACGTCAATGTCGGCGTCACCATCTCGGCCACGGGCCCGGCAGCATCGCTGGGCATCCCCGAGAAGAACACGATCTCGCTGATGCCCAAGACGATCGGCGGGCAGAAGATCAACTACATCGTGCTGGACGACGCCTCCGACACCACCGCGGCCGTCAACAACACGCGCAAGCTCATCGCCGAGAACAAGGTCGACGTGATCCTGGGCTCGACCACCACGCCGGCCTCGCTCGCCATGATCGACGTGGCCAGCGAAGCGCAGACGCCGATGATCTCGGTGGCCGCGTCGGCGCGCATCATCGAGCCGATGGACGCCAAGAAGAAGTGGGTGTTCAAGACGCCGCAGAACGACATCATGATGTCCCTGGCCATCGCCGAGCACATGGCCGCCAACGGCGTGAAGACCGTCGCCTTCATCGGCTTCTCCGACGCCTACGGCGAAGGCTGGTCGCAGGAATTCGCCAAGGCCGCCGACCTGAAGAAGATCAAGGTCGTGGCCAACGAGCGCTATGCCCGCACCGACACCTCGGTGACCGGCCAGGCCCTGAAGATCATGGCCGCCAAGCCCGACGCGGTGCTGGTGGCCGGCTCCGGCACGCCGGCCGCGCTGCCGCAGAAGACGCTGAAGGAACGCGGCTACGGCGGCAAGATGTACCAGACCCACGGCGTGGCCAACGCCGACTTCCTGCGCGTGGGCGGCAAGGACGTGGAAGGCACCTTCCTGCCCGCCGGCCCGGTGCTGGTGGCCGACCAGCTGCCGGCCAGCAACCCGGTGAAGAAGTCCGCGCTCGCCTATGTGTCCGCGTATGAAGCCGCCTACGGCAAGGGCTCGGTCTCGACCTTCGGCGCGCACGCCTGGGACGCCGGCCTGCTGATGAGCTCGGCCGTGCCGGCCGCGCTGAAGAAGGCGCAGCCCGGCACGCCCGAGTTCCGTGCGGCGCTGCGCGACGCGCTGGAGCAGACCAAGGATGTGTCCGGCGCGCACGGCGTATTCAACATGACCGCGCAGGACCACCTGGGCCTGGACCAGCGTGCGCGCGTGATGGTGAAGATCGAGAACGGCGCCTGGAAGTATCAACCCTGATCCTGGGCTCACCCCCAGGCTCCGCGCACTTCGTGTCGCTTCTCCCACCCCCTGCCGGGGGCAACACCTGAGGCCCGGCAAAGCCGGTTCCTCGGTGTTCCTGAACTGAGTCACGGGCGACGCCCGAAGGTTGTTTTATGGATTTGCAGATTGCCCTGTTGCTGGGGCAGGACGGCATCGTGAACGGCGCGGTCTACGGACTGATGGCGCTCGCGCTGGTGCTGGTGTTTTCGGTCACGCGCGTGATCTTCATCCCGCAGGGCGAGTTCGTCGCCTTCGGTGCGCTCTCCATGGCCGCGCTGCAGGGCGGCCGCGCGCCTTCCACGCTGTGGCTGCTGCTGGCGCTGGCGGTGATCGTGCTGGTGGTGGAAGCGTGGCGCTGGAAGCGCGGCGCCGTCGTCGACTGGCGCTCGGCGCTGACCTGGTGCGTGGCCTTCCCGGCCGTGGCGGCGGTGCTGATACTGGGCTTCAAGCCCACGTCGCTCGCGATGCAGTCGCTCGCCACGCTGGTGCTGATCGCGCCGCTGGGCCCGCTGCTCTACCGCGTCGCCTATCGCCCGCTGGCCGACGCCAGCGTGCTGATGCTGCTGATCGTCTCGGTGGCGCTGCACGGCGTGCTGGTCGGCCTGGGGCTCTTCTTCTTCGGTGCCGAGGGTTCGCGCACCAGCGCGTTCTCCGAGGCGCGCTTCGACCTCGGCGGCATTCCGGTCAACGGACAGTCGCTGGTGGTGGTCGGCGTCACGCTGGTGCTGGTGATCGCCATGTTCTGGTTTTTCGGCCGGTCGATGATCGGCAAGGCGCTGCGCGCCACCGCCATCAACCGCGTGGGCGCACGGCTGTCGGGCATTCCCACCGAACTGTCGGGCGACCTGAGCTTCGCGCTGGCCGCCGTCATCGGCGCCATCTCGGGCCTGTTGATCGCACCCATCACCACGGTCTACTACGACACCGGCTTCCTGATCGGCCTGAAGGGCTTCGTGGCCGCCATCGTCGGCGGGCTCGCGAGCTATCCGCTGGCGCTCGCGGGCGCGCTGCTGGTCGGCCTGCTCGAAGCCTTCTCTTCCTTCTGGGCCAGCGCATACAAGGAAGTGCTGGTCTTCACCCTGATCATTCCGGTGCTGCTGTGGCGCTCGCTCAACAGCCATCATGTGGAGGACGAGGAATGAACCCGTCTCCCTCGACCACCGCTTCTACCGCCGCGAACGCGGCGCCCGAGGGCCGCCCGCTGGTGACGCCGCGCGTGCTCACCCTGGTCTTCATCGTCGCACTCGCGCTGGCCTGGGGCTGGCTGCCCGAGTTCACCGTCTCGGTGCTCAGCAACATCGGCCTCTACGCCCTGGTGGCGGTGGGCCTGGTGCTGCTGACCGGCGTGGGCGGCATGACCTCCTTCGGCCAGGCTGCCTTCGTCGGCATGGGCGCGTATGCCACGGCCTGGATATGCACTTCGCCCACGGCCGCCGGCTGGCTCGGCGGCCTCGCGGGCTCGGCGCTGGTGCCCTGGCTCGGCCTGCTGCTGGGGCTGGTGCTGACCTTCGCGCTGGCCTGGGCGCTCGGCGCGGTCACGCTCAAGCTTTCGGGCCACTACCTGCCGCTGTGCACCATCGCCTGGGGCCTGAGCCTGTACTTCCTGCTCGGCAACATGGAATTCCTCGGCGGCCAGACCGGCATCACCGGCGTTCCGCCGCTGGTGGTGGCGGGCGTCTCCTTCGCCACGCCGCGCATGCTGGGCGTGGTGATCTGGGCGGTGCTGCTGCTCGCGCTGTGGGCCATGCACAACCTGCTCGACTCGCGCGAGGGCCGCGCCATCCGCGCGCTCAAGGGCGGCCGGCTGATGGCCGAGTCGATGGGCGTGGACACCGCGCGCCACCGCATCAAGCTGTTCGTGCTGGCGGCCCTGCTCGCGGCCATCTCGGGGTGGCTCTATGCGCACATGCAGCGCTTCGTGAACCCCACGCCTTTCAACCTCAACATCGGCATCGAGATGCTGTTCATGGCGGTGGTGGGCGGCGCGGGCCACCTGTGGGGCGCGGTGCTCGGCGCCACGCTGATCACGCTGCTCAAGGAGAAGCTGCAGGACGTGCTGCCCGCGCTGCTGGGCACCAGCGGCAACTTCGAGGTGGTGGTGTTCGGCCTCTTGATGCTGTTCGTGCTGCAGCGCTTTGCCGACGGCCTGTGGCCCACGCTGGCGCGGCTGTCGCGCCGCTGGGTGCGCGAAGTGCCGCGCGCCGCCGGCGCCGGTCCCGCCGCATCGACGATGGAGCCGCTCGCGCAGCGCGCGGTGCCCGCCGCCGGCACCCTGCTGCTGCAGGCCGACGGCGTGAGCAAGCGCTTCGGCGGCCTGGTGGCCAACAACGACATCTCGATGACGCTGAAGGCCGGCGAGGTGCATGCGCTGATCGGCCCCAACGGCGCCGGCAAGAGCACCTTCTTCAACATGATCTCGGGCGTGGACGACCCGACCACGGGCGAAGTGCGCCTGGTAGGCCAGCCGATGTCGGGCAAGCCTTCGCGCGCCTTTGCCGCGCTGGGCCTGGGCCGCACCTTCCAGCACGTGCGCCTGCTGGGGCAGCGCAGCGTGGCCGAGAACGTCGCGCTCGGCGCCCACCTGCGTGCGAAGCGCGGCTGGCTCGCGGCCATGCTGCGCCTGGACCGCGCCGAAGAAGCCGCGCTGATGGCCGAAGCCCGCAGGCACATCGACCGATGCGGCCTCGGCGCGCATGCCGAGACGCCCGCCGCATCGCTCTCCCTCGGCCAGCAGCGCGTGGTGGAAATTGCCCGCGCGCTCGCCGCCCAGCCTTCGGTGCTGCTGCTCGATGAACCCGCCGCCGGCCTGCGCCACCTGGAAAAGCGCGCGCTCTCCGAACTGCTGAGCCAGCTGCGCGCCGAAGGCCTCGGCATCCTGGTGGTGGAGCACGACATGGAATTCGTGATGAACCTGGCCGACCGCATCACGGTGCTCGAGTTCGGCACCGTCATCGCCACCGGCACGCCCGCCGAAGTGCAGGCCAACCCGCGCGTGCTCGAAGCCTACCTGGGCGGCGCCGACGACGAATTGCTGGAAGACGCACGATGAGCCACCCCATTCTTCAACTGGAAGACTTCTGCGTCGCCTACCGCACCGTGGAAGCGGTGCACGGCGTGCGCCTGCAGGTGAACGAAGGCGAGATCGTCACGGTGATCGGCCCCAACGGCGCCGGCAAGACCACGCTGCTGTGCGCGGCCATGGGGCTGCTGCAATCGACCGGCCAGCTGATGCTGGACGGCGAGCGCATCGCGCGCCCCGGCGTCGAGACCATGGTGGCGCGCGGCGTGGCGCTGGTGCCCGAACGGCGCGAGCTGTTCGGCGAGATGTCGGTCGAAGACAACCTGCTGCTCGGCGGCTTCTACCAGTGGCGCAAGGGCAAGCGCGACCAGCGCGCGCGCATGGACGAGATCTTCGAGATCTTCCCGCGCCTGAAGGAACGCCGCCCTCAGATGGCCTCCACGCTCTCGGGCGGCGAACGCCAGATGCTGGCCATCGGCCGCGCGCTGATGGCGCGCCCGCGCCTGCTGATGCTCGACGAGCCCTCGCTGGGCCTGGCGCCGCTGGTGGTGCGCGAAGTGCTGCGCGTGGTGTCGCAGCTGCGCAGCCACGGGGTGTCGGTGCTGCTGGTGGAGCAGAACGCACGCGCCGCGCTGCAGGTGGCCGACCGCGCCTATGTGCTGGAGATGGGCGCCGTGGCGCTTGAAGGCAAGGCGCGCGACCTGCTGCACGACCAGCGGATCATCGATACCTACCTGGGTATCGGCAAGAAGGATTGAACGGTTTTTCTCCCTCCCCTTCCGGGGGAGGGTTGGGGTGGGGGCACGGCGGCCGCTGACAGGGCACAGCGCCTAACCGATGCCGCTGGCCCCCATCCCCGCCTTCCCCCAGAGGGGGAAGGAGCAAGACAGACATCGCGAAAGGACCCGCACCATGACCACCACCCTCCAAAGCTACATCGCCGGCCGCTGGATCGGCCAGCAGGCCGCGCAGCAGCTGCGCAGCGCCGTCAACGGCCAACCCGTGGCGAGCACCCACGCCGAGGCCATCGACTTCGCGGAGGCCCTGCAGTACGCGCGCCGCACCGGCATTCCCGAGCTCATGAAGCTCGACTTCCAGCAGCGCGCCGAGCGCCTGAAGGCGCTGGCCAAGTACATCGCCGCGAACAAGGAAACGCTCTACGCCATCTCCGCCCACACCGGTGCCACGCGCGCCGACAGCTGGATCGACATCGAAGGCGGCGCGGGCACGCTGAGCGCCTATGCCGGCATCGGCACCAACGAGCTGCCCTCGGGCAACCTGGTGCACGAAGGCCCGGCCTTCCCGCTCGGCAAGAAGGGCGGCTTCGCGGGCACGCACATCCTGGTGCCGCGCGGCGGCGTGGCGGTGCACATCGACGCGTTCAACTTCCCGGTGTGGGGCCTGCTCGAGAAATTCGCTCCAAGCTTCCTCGCGGGCATGCCCTGCATCGGCAAGCCGGCCACGGCCACCAGCTACCTGACGGAAGCGCTGGTGCGGCTCATCGTGCAGTCGGGCATCCTGCCCGCGGGCAGCCTGCAGCTGGTCATCGGCAGCACGGGCGACCTGCTCGACCGGCTCGAAGGGCCCGACGTGGTCACCTTCACCGGCTCGGCCGACACCGCCGCCAAGCTGCGCGTGCACCCGAACATCGTGCGCCAGTCGATCCCGTTCAATGCCGAGGCCGACTCGCTGAACTGCGCGATCCTCGCGCCCGACGTGACGCCCGACGACGAGGAGTTCGATCTCTTCGTGAAGGAGGTCGCGCGCGAGATGACCATCAAGGCCGGCCAGAAGTGCACCGCCATCCGCCGCGCGATCGTGCCGCGCCAGCACCTCGACGCGGTGGCCGAACGGCTGCGCGCGCGGCTGGCCAAGACCGTGGTCGGCGACCCGTCGCGCGAAGAGGTGCGCATGGGGGCGCTCGCCTCGCGCGACCAGCAGGCCGACGTGGCCGAGCGCGTGGCCACGCTGCTGCAGGGCGCGGAGCTGGTGTACGGCGAGCGCGACGGCTTCTCGCCGGTGGGCGACGGCGTGGGCGAAGGCGCCTTCTTCGCGCCCACGCTGCTGCTGAGCCGCAAGCCGCTGGAGCACGACGCCGCGCATGACGTCGAGGCCTTCGGCCCCGTCAGCACGCTGATGCCCTACGACGGCATCGACGAGGCGCTGGCACTGGCCGCGCGCGGCCGTGGCAGCCTGGTCGGCACGCTGGTCACGCGCGACCCGTCCATCGCCGCCAAGGCGATTCCCGTGGCTGCCGCATGGCACGGCCGGTTGCTGGTGCTCGAGCGCGAGGCCGCGGCCGAATCGACCGGCCACGGCTCGCCGCTGCCGCAGCTCAAGCACGGCGGCCCGGGGCGTGCCGGCGGCGGCGAAGAGCTCGGCGGCCTGCGCGCCGTCAAGCACTACCTGCAGCGCACCGCATTGCAGGGCTCGCCCACCATGCTGGCCGCCATCACCGGCGAGCATGTGCGCGGCGCGGCCGTGCGCGAGAGCGAGGTGCATCCGTTCCGCCGCTACTTCGAAGACCTGCGGGTCGGCGACTCGCTGCTCACGCACCGACGCACCGTCGGCGAGGCCGACATCGTGGCCTTCGGCGGCATATCGGGCGACTATTTCTACATGCACTTCGACGAGGTGGCGGCCAAGCAGTCGCCGTTCGGCAAGCGCATTGCGCACGGGTACTTCGTGCTGTCGGCGGCCGCCGGCCTGTTCGTGTCGCCCTCGCCCGGCCCGGTGCTCGCCAACTACGGCCTGGACACGCTGCGCTTCACCAAGCCCGTGGGCATCGGCGACACCATCCAGGCGCGCCTGACCTGCAAGCGCAAGATCGACCGCAACAAGAAAGACGCCAGCGGCCAGGGCCAGGGCGTGGTGGCCTGGGACGTGGAAGTGACCAACCAGGACGGCGAGCTGGTCGCCAGCTACGACATCCTGACGCTGGTCTCCAAGAAGCCGGAAGCGGTGCAGGCATGACGACGATGTTCGACCTCACGGGCAAGGTCGCGCTGGTCACGGGCGGCAACGGGGGCATCGGCCTCGGCATGGCGCAAGGGCTCGCCAAGGCCGGCGCGCGCGTCATCGTGGCCGCGCGCAACGCGCAGAAGTCGGCCGCCGCGGTCGAGGCGCTGAAGGCGCTGGGCAGCGACAGCTTCGCGCTCGAAGCCGACGTGAGCGACGAGGCCTCGGTGCAGAAGCTGTTCGACGAGGCCGCCGCGCGCTGCGGGCGGCTCGACATCCTCATCAACAACGCCGGCACCACGGTCCGCAAGCCCGTCGACCAGCTCGCGCTGTCCGAATGGCACAAGGTGATGGACACCAACCTCACCAGCGCCTTCCTGTGCAGCCGCGCCGCGCATGCGCACCTGAAGGCCGCGGGCGGCGGCAAGATCATCAACATCGGCTCGATGATGTCGATCTTCGGCGCGCCCTATGCGCCGGCCTACGCCGCCAGCAAGGCCGGCATCGTGCAGCTCACCAAGTCGACCGCGCTCTCGTGGGCGCCCGACAACATCCAGGTCAACGCGATCCTGCCCGGCTGGTTCGAGACCGAGCTCACAGACGGCGCGCGCAGCCAGATCCCGGGCCTGTACGACCGCGTGGTGGCCCGCGCCGCCGCCGGCCGCTGGGGCCAGCCGGGCGACATCGCCGGCACCGCCGTGTTCCTGTCGAGCGCCGCGTCCGACTACGTGACGGGCACCGCGATTCCGGTGGACGGCGGGTTTTCTATAGCCGGATAGATCAACGCGGCCGTGTAAATTCGGCCGCCATGCTCTTCTGGTTCCAGATCTTCGCCTTCGTCGCCGGCACGGCCGCGCTGCTCTACGCTTCGCGCGGCCCGCTGAGCCGGCCCGGCTCGCACGGCTTCTACCGCTTCTTCGCATGGGAATGCATGCTGGTGCTGGCGCTGGTCAACCTGCCGTGGTGGCATGACGATCCGTTCTCGGCCAGGCAGATCGTCTCCAGCATCTTCTTCGTGCTGTCGATCTGGCTGCCGATCCACGCGGTGCGCCTGCTCAAGGCGCAGGGCAAGCCGACCGAGGCGCGCAGCGACGACCCCGCGCTCTACGGCTTCGAGAAGACATCCGCCGTCGTCAGCAGCGGCGCTTTCCGCTACATCCGCCACCCGATGTACACCGCGCTGATGCTGCTGGCCTGGGGTGCGTTTCTCAAGCAGTTCAGCTGGCTCACGCTGCTGCTGGTGCTCGCGGCCACGGTGCTGCTGTTCATGACGGCGCTGCGCGACGAGCAGGAATGCATCGCGCATTTCGGCGATGCCTACCGCGACTACATGCGGCGCACGCGGCGCTTCATTCCCTTCGTTCTGTAGCTGCACGGCGCGGGCGCGCGCCTTATACCGCAGGCCCGTGCCGCTACCTTGCGGGATGCTGACCCGCACGATCAGGTTCCGTTCACACGAACCTCCTAGCATTCCTGCATGCTTCTCGCACGCGTCCGCCATTTCGCCAGAGCGCACTACCGTTGGTGGTGCGTGGCGGGCCTGCTGCTGGTTGTTCTCCAGCCTTTCATCGCGGTCCATTACCGCTGCGACGGCCTGGAAGACGAGCCGATGCTGCGGGTGCGCAGCGTCAGCGACACCACGCAGTTCGAGGCCGACGATCGCGCCGACCACCCGAGCGACCACGAGACCACGGTCTTCGCGCAGGCGCCGGCGAGCATCGACCACCCCGACGCCTTCGACTTCGGGCTGAGCGCGCTCATGGCCATGGTGCTCGCGATGCTGCCGCTGGCCGTGGCCATGGCGCGGCTTGCCACGCCCATCGTGCGCGAAGCGCCCGAACACGTGCCGCCGCACGGGGGCGCGCCGCCCTGCGCGCAGCCCTGGCGGCGCCTGCCGCCCACCGCCGCCCCGCCCTACGGGATCTGAGAAACCGGCGCTTCGCGCGTCGCGTCCTCCCGCTGACGTCTGCGCAGCGGGCCTCTCTTCCTCGTCGAAAGGACTGACATGTCCACATTTTTCAGGTGCGCCTGCCGCACCTTGCGCAGCCCTGCGCCTGTTGTTTGCATTCATCCGCAAGGAGTGGCGCCATGGACGCGCTGAACCTCGCCTTCTTTCACTGGATCCACGCCGGCAGCCATCCCACGCCGTGGGTGCTCTCGGTCGCCGTCGCCTTCGCGCTGTGGGGCAGCTGGCTCGCCGCGGGCATCGTCGTGCTGGCGCTGTGGCGGCAACGCGCCGACCGCGCCTACCTGTGCATCGTGGCCGCCGCCGCCGGCGTGACTTCGCTGATCGCGCACACCATCGCCACGGGCCTCAATGTTCCTCGCCCGTTCGCGGCGGGGCTGGGCCAGGCCTACATCGAGCATGCGAGCCGCGGCTCGCTGCCGAGCACGCACGCGGCCGTCATGTTCATGGTCGCGCTGGCCTTCATGCTGCGCCCCAGCCTGCGCCGCATCGGCGTGCCGCTGCTGGCGCTGGCCGCCGCCACCGGATGGGCGCGCGTGTACGTGGGCGTGCATTTCCCGCTCGACATCGTCGCAGGCCTGCTGCTGGGCGCGGTGGTTGCCGGCGCGATCGCCATCGCGCGGTGGCTCTTCCTCTTCTTCGTCCCGCGAACTGGCCGCGCATCCGCCGACAGTCCGGCGACCAGCTCTCTCTGGAGGCACTCATGATCTCTTCGTCCGCCGCAAGACATTCGCGCCCCGGCGCCGGCATCGCTCCCGGCGCGGTTCTGCCGCCCCACACCTTGGGCACCCCCGAACCGCTGGCCCAGGCCGGCATGCCCGACGCACCCGCCCCCGACGCGCGCAGCATCTCGTGCGTCATCCCCTGCTACAACGAGGCGGCCAACCTGCGCCTCATGCTGCCGCTGCTGGAAGACATCCTCTGGGCCACGCGGCTGCGCTGGGAAATCATCGTGGTGGACGACGGGAGCACCGACGACACCGCCGCCGTGGCCGAGGCATGGTGCGAGCTCGCGGGCTTCCGCTGCATTTCGCTGTCGCGCAACTTCGGCAAGGAAGCCGCACTCACCGCCGGCCTTGCGGCGGCCACCGGCGACGCCGTGGTGCTGCTCGACGGCGACCTGCAGCACTCGCCCGAGCTGATCCACGCGATGCTCGCGCAATGGACGGCCGGCGCCGAGGTGGTCTACGCGGTGCGCGAGCAGCGCAGCGACGAAAGCCGCTTCAAGCAGCTCGGCAGCAAGCTCTTCTACGGCCTCGTCAATTCGTCGGACCGCTTCGAGGTGCCCAAAGACGCGGGCGACTTCCGCCTGATGGACCGCAAGGTGGTCGACGCGCTCATGGCCATGCCAGAGCGCAGCCGCTTCATGAAGGGCCTCTACGCCTGGGTGGGCTTCCGCGCCGTGGCGCTGCCCTACACGCCCGCGCCGCGCGCCGAAGGCACCACCAAGTTCAACGCGCGCCGGCTGATCGGCCTGGCCATCGACGGCCTCACCGCCTTCACCACCTGGCCGCTGCGCATGGTGAGCGTGGCGGGCCTCCTGCTCGCGGTGCCGGCCTTCGGCTACGGCACTTTCGTGACCATCGACCACCTGCTGTTCGGCAACTCCGTGTCCGGCTGGACCACCATCGTCGTGAGCCTGATGTTCTTCATCGGCATCCAGATGATCTCCACCGGCATCGTGGGCGAGTACATCGCCCGCATCTACGAGGAGGTGAAGGGGCGTCCGCTGTACGTGGTCCGGCGCGAACACGGCAAGGGACTCCAGGCCGAGCCCGGGAAACCATGAGACGGCCCGGCTCCGCCTGGTGGACATCGCCCCGACCCCTCTGGCTCATTGCCGCGCTGTTCGCGTGGCTGCTCGCGACCGCATGGGTGCGCCCGCTGATGGCGCCCGACGAAGGGCGCTACGGCAGCGTGGCGCTTGCGATGCTGCACTCCGGCGACTGGCTGGTGCCGCGGCTGGACGGCCTGCCCTTCTTCCACAAGCCGCCGCTGTTCTACTGGATCGGCGCGGCGGCGATGTCGGTGGCGGGCCCGGTCGAATGGGCCGCGCGGCTGCCTTCGATCATCGGCGCGGGCACGGCGGCGGCGGCGCTCTTCCTGTTCCTGCGGCGCTGGTCGACGATGCGGCAGGCGCTGCTGTCGACCGTGGTGCTGGTGACCACGCCCTTCTTCTTCCTGGGCGCGCAGTTCGCCAACCTCGACATGCTGGTGGCCGGCTGCATCTCGGCCACGGTGCTGCTGGCCGCCGGTGCGGCGCTGGCGCGGGAGCGCGGCGAGCCCTGGCGCGCCTTGCTCGCGGGCGCCTACCTGATGGCCGCGGCCGGGCTGCTGGCCAAGGGACTGATCGGCCTGGTGCTGCCCGGTGCGGTGCTGGTGCTGTGGTGCGCCGCCACGCGCAAGACCGTGGTGCTGAAGCTCGCGCTCTGGCTGCCGGGCTGGGCGATCCTGCTGGCGGCGGCGGGCCCGTGGTTCGTTGCCATGCAGCTGAAGTACCCCGAGTTCTTCGACTACTTCGTCATCACCCAGCACATCCGGCGCTTCGCTTCGTCGGGGTTCAACAACGAGCACCCGTTCTGGTTCTACGTACCGGTGCTGGCGGTGCTCACGCTGCCGTGGTTCGCGTGGGTGCTCGTGCCGCGCGGCAAGGACGACAAGGACGGCACGCCCCGGTCGCGCCTGTCCGACGTCGACTGGCTCATGTGGATCTGGCTGGCGGTGATCGTGGTGTTCTTCTCGCTGCCGCGGTCCAAGCTGGTGGGCTACGTGCTGCCCGCGCTGCCGCCGCTGGCCTGCCTGATCGCGCAGCGCGTGCTGGCCGGGCGCGCCGTCGAGAAGCTGCTGCCCAGGATGCGCGCCACGTCGGCGGTCGCGGCCGTGCTGTGCGTGGCGTGCGTGGTCGCGGTCGCGCTCTACTCGGTGCCGCCGGGCACGCGGCTGCGGCTGCCGGCCGGCCAGTCGGTGGCGCCGGGCGACCAGGTGATGATGCTCGACAGCTACTACTACGAAATCCCCTTCTACTGGAACCTGCGCCAGCCGGTGCTCGTGTCGGACGACTGGAAGGCCGCCGCCACCGACACCCGCGACAACTGGCGCAAGGAGATCTTCGACGCGAGCCGCTTCGAGCCCGCGCGCGCCGACGCCACGCTGATCGACCGTACGCAGCTGGCGCCCGTGCTGTGCGTGCCGCGCACCACCTGGCTGGTAGGGCCGATCGCCTCGCAGCTGTCGAACCCATGGCTGGGCAAGGCGCAGCTGGTGGCGGTCAACGAAAGCATCGCTGCCTGGCGCTTCGCGGGGAGCGCCACGCGCGACCCGGACTGCCTGGGCACCCCTGCCTCCGCGCCCGCCGGAGCCGCCGTACCATCCCCTCCCGTGCCTGCCCCCTCCACGAATGGCAATGACTGATACCACCGGCCCGCTGGGACCGACGATGCGCCACCTCTGCGTGTGCGCGGACGACTTCGGCATGAGCCCCGGCATCAACGCCGCCGTGCTCGAGCTTGCCGAGCTGGGCAAGATCTCCGCGACCAGCGGCATGGTGCGGCGCGGCGCATGGGCCGCGGGCGCACGGGCGCTGCGGCGGCTGGACGCCACCCGGCTGGACGTGGGCCTGCACCTGGACCTCACGCGCCCCGACACGCCCGACGGCCCCGAGCCCGGCCTCGCGGGGCTGATCGCGCGGACCTACACGCGCACCGTGTTCTCGCCGGTGCTGCACGCCGACATCCGCGACCAGTTCACCCGCTTCGAAGACGCGATGGGCCGTGCGCCGGCGTTCGTCGACGGCCACCGGCATGTGCACCAGTTCCCGGTGGTGCGCGAGTTGCTGGTCGACGAGATCGTGCGCCGCTACCCGGAGTCGCCGCCGTGGGTGCGCTATACAGCGCCCGGCGCCTGGAGCGGCCCCGACCGGCTGAAGGCCCGCGTGATCCATGCGCTGGGCGGCGCGCGGCTGGCAGCGCTCGCCGCCGAGCACGGCATTCCGGTGAGCCGGCGCCTGCTCGGCGTGTACGACTTCACCGGCGACGTGCAGGGCTACGAAGCGCGCCTTGCCGACTGGCTCGCGGCCTGCCGCACCGGCGACGTGCTGATGTGCCACCCCTCGACCGGCATCCAGCCCGGCGATCCGCACGGCTCTGCGCGCATGCGCGAATACGCGGTGCTGCGCGCGCTCTCGCTGCCACCCCAGGGGCAAGCCGGCGCGATCGCGATCACGCCGCTGTCGCAGGTCTTCAGGCGCGGCGAACTCGCCCACGCGTAGGCCCCCGCCATGTGCAACACGGGGGCGCTAACATGCGCGCCTCCTCATCCGCGCAGCCCGACTCTCCCATGCCCTCCCCGAAAAGCACCGCCTTTCCCTCGGCGGCGCAAGCCGCACTGCTGTTCCTCGCGCTGTGCCTGTGCGAGATCGTCGTGGGTGCGGCGCTGCGCGATGCCAACCGGTGGCTCGGCCTGAACGGCATGCAGATCGGCGTGCTGTCGGCGGTGCTCGGCAACGGCTGCGTGTTCGCGGCCGTGATGCATGCGCAGCAGCTCACATGGCGCGAGCTGTTCCACCAGTCGCGCGCTTCCGCCGGCGTCACGCTGCTGCTGGTGGTGCCGCCGGTGCTGCTGCTGGTGCCCGCGCTGCTGCTGACCGTCACCTCCGCGTTCAACCTGCTGGTGCGCATCGCGCCGCTCTCGGCCTGGGAAGAAGCCATGTTCAGCCGCATGGCCGACGGCAGCGTGGCGGCCGTGCTGGCGGTGTGCGTGGTGGCGCCGCTGCTCGAGGAAATGCTGTTCCGAGGCATCGTGCTGCGCGGCTTCCTGCAGCGCTATCCGCGCTGGCAGGCCATTTTTCTCTCGGCCCTGCTGTTCGGCGCCGCGCACATGAACATCTACCAGTTCGTGGTCGGCCTCATCATGGGCACGGTGCTCGCGTGGCTCTACGAGCGCACGCGCTCGCTCATTCCCTGCATTGCGCTGCATGCCGCGTACAACAGCGCCACGCTGCTGCTGGCGGACTGGCTCGACGCCGCGTCGCCGGCACGCCTGCTGTGGGTCGCGCTGCTTGCACTTGCCGCCGCCGTGTGCGGCACGCTGGTGCTGCGGCTGATGCTGGTGGCCAGGCCGGCGCGGCGCACCTCGGCCTAGGAGCGAGCGCTAGGAGCCGGTGGGCGGCAGCGGCCGCGCATCGACCGCCTCCCCGTCGACGATGAAGTGCCCGCCCGCCACGTGGTGCAGCGTGCGCAGCTCGTCATGCCCATCGAAATTCCAGCGCCCGTTGGCGAAGACGCGCGAATCGGCCTGCGCGGCGATCACCTCGCCCAGGAACAGGTCGTAGCTCTGCTGGATGTGCGGCTCCGGCAGCAGGCGGCATTCGAGCCAAGCCGCGCAGCCTTCGAGCAGCGGCGCATCGGTGGCCGTGCCCGCGAAGGTCTGCAGGCCGTAGGCCGCGAACTTGTCGTGCCCCGACTGCTCGACGATCTCGCGGCCGGAGCTGTTGCCCAGCGCTTCCGTCAGGTCGAGCTGCGCGCGCGTGGGCACCTGCAGCGCAAAGCTGCCGGCGCCTTCGAGCAGCACGCGCGTCCAAGTGCTCTTGTCGAGCACCACCGCCACCTTGGGCGGCGCGAAGTCCAGCGGCATGGCCCAGGCCGCGGCCATGATGTTGCGCTGGCCGCCGTGCGCCGCGCTCACCAGCACGGTGGGGCCGTGGTTGAGCAGGCGGTAGGCCTTGTCGAGGGGAACGGGCAGGCGGTGGTGGGGGACGTTCATGGCAGGGGCTCCGGCGGCGGCAGTTCAGTTGCCTGATTCTGTCGCAGGCAGGCGCCGCACCACCACCGTGCGGATGCGCTGCGCGTCGACGTCGGTCACCTCGAACTCGCAGCCGTCGTGCACCCATGTCCGGCCCTGCGGAGGCAGGCCGCCGAAGCGCGCGAGCAGGAAGCCCGCGACCGAGGTGTAGCTGTCGTCGTCGCTCAGCAGGCCGTGCGTCTGCAGCGCCTGCTCCAGCAGGTGCAGGTCGGCGCTGCCGGAAACCGTCCAGGTGTCGGCGGCGGTCTGCTGGATTTCCAGCGTCTCGTCCTCGTCGGGAAACTCGCCCGCGATGGCTTCGAGCACGTCGATGGGCGTGACCACGCCGGTCAGCGTGCCGTGCTCGTCGTTGACCAGCGCGAGCTGCCCGCGCGCGCCGCGCAGCGTGTCGATCAGGCGGATCACGGTGGTCGACTCGGGCACGTAGATCGGCGCGCGCAGGCCGCCGCTCTCGTCGATCTTTCCGTGCCGCAGCAGGTGGCCCAGCAGGTCTTTCGCGCGCGCCACGCCCACCACCTCGTCGAGCGAGCCGCGGCACACCGGGAAGATGCCGTGCGGCGTGTCGAGCAGCTGCTCGCGCACCGCCTCGGGGTCGTCGTTCAGGTCGACCCACGAGATGTCGGCGCGCGGCGTCATCACCGAGCGCACGTTGCGCTCGGCCAGCGACAGCACGCCGCTGACCATGTTGCGCTCCTCGAGCGCGAACGCAGGCTCGGGCAGCGGCGCTTCGCCGTCGGCCGTGGCACCGGCCGGTGCCGGTTCGCCCGGCGCGCGGCCGCCCAGCAGCCGCAGGATGGATTCGGCCGTGCGGTCGCGCAGCGGACGGCGCGCCTCGTGCTTCAGCGCATTGCGCTTGGCCCACTGGTTCAGCGCCTCGATCATCACGGAGAAGCCGATGGCGCCGTACAGGTAGCCCTTCGGAATGTGGAAGCCCAGGCCCTCGGCCACCAGGCTCAGGCCGATCATCAGCAGGAAGCTCAGGCACAGCACCACCACCGTGGGGTGCGCATTGACGAAGCGCGTGAGCGGCTTCGACGCCCACAGCATGATGCCGATCGAGATGATCACCGCCGCCATCATCACCGGCAGGTGGTCGACCATGCCCACGGCGGTGATGACCGCGTCGAGCGAGAACACCGCGTCGAGCACCACGATCTGCGTCACCACCAGGCCGAAGCTCGCGTAGACGGTGGAGCCGCCGGCCGTGTGCGTCACGCCCTCGAGCCGCTCGTGCAGCTCCGCAGTAGCCTTGAACAGCAGGAACAGGCCGCCCACCAGCAGGATCAGGTCGCGCCCCGAAAAGCCCTGGCCGAACACGGTGAACAGCGGCGTGGTCAGCGTGACCAGCCACGAAACCACCGACAGCAGCGCCAGCCGCATGAACAGCGCCAGGCCCAGGCCCAGCCGCCTGGCGCGGTCGCGCAGGTGCGGCGGCAGCTTCTCCGCGAGGATCGCGATGAAGATCAGGTTGTCGATGCCCAGCACGATCTCCAGGACGACCAGCGTCAGGAGACCGATCCAGGCGGCGGGGTCGGTGAGCAATTCAACGATCATGGTGGAAGAAGAAGGCGCGGCAACGCGCATGGCCCGGCAAGGCGCGGACCATGTCGGGCGACAAAAGGGAAGAGGCGGAATGGACGGGAGCCGCGAGGGGGTCGGTCGCGGCGCACGGAGACAGGCGGAAGCTGGCGCAGGCCAGCGGCCTACTGGGAGGCTCGGAGGAAGATTTCACCCCTCCAGTCTATCGAACCCGCGTCAGCCGGCCGGCAGGCGCTGCATCAGGCAGGCCAGCAGCACCGGTTCGTTCTCGATCTTCGAGCGGTCGATGCGGCGCGTCCGGCCGTTCGCGATGATCACCAGATGCTCGTCCACCAGCACCCCGTCGGTCTCCGATTGCGTGTGCACCGTGTCGATGCTCGACCAGGCGATGAGTTGCCCCTCGTGCACCAGCCCTTCCGCATTCATGGCCAACGCGCCGAAGTCCACCGTGTCGCCGGCATGCATGCGCCGCTCGACATCGCCGCGCAGCACTTTGCCGATCGCCTCCTCCACCTCGGCCCGCAGCGCGGCCGCGTGGTCCCACAGGCCGAGCCGCAGCCGCGTGGTCTTGCCGCTGCGCGTGGTGATCAGCATGTGGTCGCGGCCGTGGCGATGGCGCAGCCGCGTCACGTCGGCAAAGGCGACGGTGCGGCGGCCGAGCTGCAGGCCGTGCGCGCCGAGCGTCAGCACCGGCGGCGTGCGGCACCAAGCGAAGAAATCGCCGCCGCGCCAGACGATCAGGTAGAGCCCCGCCGGAACGGCCATCGACGCGAGAAAGAGCATGCCTTCGTCGGACACCGGCTCGCCGTCAGAAAGAAACGGCAGGATGAAGATTCGCGCGGGCACCAGCATCACCGCGCACAACGCATAGGCCACGGCCACACCGCCCAGCACGCAGTGGAACGCGTGGCGGGGAAAGATTCTGGCGTGGCGGATAGGCATGTGGACTGCCCGATGCGCTGACAGCGCGCGCAGGGCCTGGATCGAAAAAAGCAGGGGCACACCTTAACAGCGCGACGCGGCCCGAACGCGCATGCGCATGCCGTCGCGGTGCTCTTTTTTCCGGTATCGGCGCTGCGTCGGCAGGGCCGATAGGTAGGAAGATTTAAATTCCGCGCCGGCCGCTGCGTGAGCTCTGCTCAAGCGCTCACTGCGCGCGCTGCTTCGCCACGAACTCCGGCGTCACCGTCCCCTGCTTGTTGCCGAACTGCGCGATGACGTAGTTCGCGAGCGCCGCGACTTCGGTGTCGGTGTAGGCCTTGTCGAATGCGGGCATGTAGACCTCGTTGTCGTGCACGCGCATCTTCACGCCCCGCAGGATCATCTGCGTGACGTTCGCGCCGCCGGGGTCGTTCACGCCGCGCGTTCCCAGCAGCGACGCGTAGCTGGTCTGCTGCCCCTGTCCGTTCCATTGATGGCAGCTGGCGCATGCCGCGGCGAAGAGCCTGAGCCCCTGCTCATGCCCTTCGGCCGTGTTGGCCGCCGGCGCGGCCGCGCTCGAGGCCACGGCCCAGGGCGCCTTCGCATCGATCTCGATCGGCTCCTTGCCGGCCTTCGCGGGCACCGTGCGCAGGTAGCTCACCAGCGCCGCGGTGTCCTCGGCCTTCAGGTACTGCAGGCTGTGCTCCACCGCCTCGCCCATCGGCCCCGAGGCCGAGCCCCGGCCATCGGCGTGCCCCGTGGTGAGGTAGGCGGCAATCTCCGCGTCGCTCCATCCGCCGATGCCGGTCTTCGCGTCCGACGTGATGTTGTAGGCGCGCCAGCCCTGGACCGTTTCGCCCGCCAGGTTGTTGCTCGTCTCCAGCGCGAAGGCAAAGTTGCGTGGCGTGTGGCATTCCGCGCAATGGCCCAGCGCGGTGGCCAGGTACTTGCCCTGGTTCCACGCGGGCGGCTGCGACGGGTCGGCCTCGAAGCGGCGGCTCTTGAAGAAGGCCGCGTTCCAGAAGCCCATGGCCCAGCGCTGGTTGAACGGAAAGCCCAGGTCGGGCTCGCGGTTCGGCTGCGTCACCTGGGGCAGGCTGAAGAGATAGGCCTTGATCGCGAGCACGTCCTTGCGGCTGAGCGCTGTGTACGCGGTGTACGGGAACGCCGGGTACAGGCGCTTCCCGTCGGCGCGCACGCCGTCGTGCATGGCGCGCACGAACTGGTCGTCGCTCCAGTTGCCGATGCCGGTGGCCGGGTCGGCCGTGATGTTCGACGAGTAGATGGTGCCGAAGGGCAGCACGAAAGGCAGCCCGCCCGCAAAGGGCTCGCCCTTGCCGGGCACCGTGTGGCACGCGATGCAGTCGGCGGCCTTGGTGAGGTACTCGCCGCGCACCAGCAGCGCCGCATCGGCCGGCGCGCCGGCCAGCACGGGCGCCTCGCCCTCCGACTTGTCGGTGCGGTTCAGAAAGAAATACAGCGCCGCGCCCACCACGAACACGGCCACCAGCAGCTTGAAGAGTCGCTTCATGCCGTGCTCCTTTCGCCTGGCGCCGCCTGCGGGGCATCGGCGATCTTCTTCAGTGCCTCCTTGTCCTGCACCAGCAGCGCACGGTTCACGGGCAGCGCGCGCAGGCGCACGCCGGTGGCCGCGAAGATCGCATTGGCCAGCGCCGGCGCGGCAATGGCGGTGCCGACCTCGCCGAGCCCGCCGGGCGCCTCCCCGCTCTTGATGGTGTGGACCTCAACCGGTGGCGACTCGTTGATGCGCAGCATCCGGTAGTCGTGGAAGTTGCTCTGCTCGATGGCGCCCTCGCGCAGCGTGATCTCGCTGAACAGCGCGGCGCTGAGCCCGAACAGAAGCCCGCCCTGGATCTGCGCCTCGATGGAGCTCGCGTTCACCGCAATGCCGCAGTCGAGCGCAACCACCGCGCGCCGCAGCCGCACCTCGCCCTGCGGCGTGACCTCGACCTCGACCATGGCGCACACGCGGCTGCCGAACGGGTCGCCCACGGCCACGCCGCGCCCCACGCGTGCCGGCAGCGCGCCCTTGCCCCAGCCGATCTTTTCGGCGGCCAGGTCGAGCACCGCGAGCGTGCGCGGATTCTTCTTCAGCAGCGCGCGCCGGTAGGCCACCGGGTCCTTCTTCGCGCGCTGCGCCAGTTCGTCGATGAAGCTCTCCAGCACGAAGAGGTTGTGCGTCGGCCCCACGCCGCGCCACCAGCCGACGTTCAGGCCGCTCGGCATGTCGTGCCGCACCCACTCCACCTTGAGGTTCGGCAGGTCGTAGCAGGGCTCGGCGACGCATTCGATCAGGTCGCCGTCCATGCCGTCCTTGCCCATGAAGGCCGGCGCCCAGCGGCCCAGCACGGTGCCGCCCGCGATGCGGTCGCCGAACCACAGGATCTGCCCGTCGCCGTCGACCACGGCCGAGATGTCGTCGTGGTACATCGGCCGCACGATGTCGTGGCGGATGTCTTCCTCGCGCGTCCACACCACCTTCAGCGGATACGTCACCTGCTTCGCGAAGGCCACGGCCTGTTCGACCGAGTCGGTCTCCAGCCGCCGTCCGAAGCCGCCGCCCAGGTACTGGTTGTGCAGCACGACCTTGTCCTCGGCCAGCCCGGTGATCTTGGCGGCCACGCTCACGCAGCGCGCCGGCACCTGGGTGCCGACCCAGATCTCGCAGCCGTCGGGCCGCACATGCACCGTGGTGTTGAGCGGCTCCATGGTCGCGTGCGCCAGCATCGGCAGGTCGTAGGTGGCCTGCACCAGCGTGCCCTCGGGCCGCTTGCCGGTTTCCTTGCCGACGATGGCCTTGTCCTTCGCGAGCGCATCGGCCAGCGCCGAGCGCAGTTGCTGCGTCGTGAGCGCGGCGTTCTGCCCCGGCGTCCAACGGATCTTGAGCGCGTCGAGGCCGCGCTTGGCGGCCCAGAAATGCTCGCCCACCACGGCGACCGCGTCCTTGATGCGCAGCACGTCGATCACGCCGGGAATCGCGCGCGCGGCCTTGTCGTCCACCGAGGCCAGCACGCCGCCGAGCGTGGGGCTGGCCTTGACCGTCGCCACCTTCATGCCCGGCACACGCACGTCGATGCCGAACTGCGTGCTGCCGTTGACCTTGCCGGCCGAGTCGACACGCCGCAGGGGCTGGCCGATGAGCTTGAAGTCCTTCGGCTCCTTCAGCGCCACCTTGGCCGGCATCGGCAGCTTCGCGGCGGCCGATGCGAGCGCACCGAAGCCGAGCTGCCGGTTCGAAGCCGCATGGCTCACCACGCCGCGCGCGACCGTGCAGCTCGCGGGGTCGACGCTCCATTGCGCGGCGGCTGCGCCGACCAGCAGCGTGCGCGCGACGGCACCGGCCTCGCGCAGCACGGCGTAGGTGCCGCGCGTGCTGGTCGAGCCGCCGGTGATCTGGCCGCCGAGCAGCGGCATGCCGTAGAGCGCTTCGTTGGGCGGCGAATGCTCCACGCGCACCTGGTCGAGCTCGACGCCGAGTTCCTCGGCCAGCAGCATCGCCGAGCCGGTGTAGATGGCCTGGCCCATCTCCACCATCGGCATCACGAGGCGCACGCCGCCGTCGGCGTCGATGCGGATGAAGGCGTTGGGCGCGAAGGCGGGGTTGCCGTCCGCAAGCGCGGCGGCCGCGTCCGCGGGTTGCTGGCGCGCGCTGATGGCCGCAAAGGCCTTGCTGCCTCCGACCCAGGTGAAGGCCAGCGCCAGGCCACCCGCCTGCAGGGCGGCGCGCCGGCTGATTCCGGCGGCGGCGCTCACGATGCGCTCCTGGCCGGCATCGTCACCACCGACTGCAGCACCTCCGGCTTGCCCGTGGCGGCCTGCTTGATGGCGGCCCGGATGCGCGAGTAGGTACAGCATCGGCAGACGTTGCCCGACATGGCGAGGTCGATGTCGGCATCGCTCGGGTTGGGCGTGCGCTGTATCAGCGCCGCGGCGGACATGATCTGCCCGGACTGGCAGTAGCCGCACTGCACCACGTCCACGTCGAGCCAGGCCTTCTGGATGCTCTGGCCGGCCGGGGTCTGCGCGATGGCTTCGATGGTGGTGACGGCCTTCTTGCCGATCGCGCCGACCGGCAGCACGCAAGAGCGCACGGGCTGGCCGTCGAGGTGCACGGTGCAGGCGCCGCATTGCGCGATGCCGCAGCCGAACTTGGTTCCTGTCAGCCCCACGATGTCGCGCAATGCCCAGAGCAAGGGCATGTCGTCGGGAGCGTTGACAGCAACGGACTGGCCGTTGATGTTGATATCAATCATGGGCCCTGCCTTTTCTGCTTGTTTCATCGGGGGTCGGGACTGCACCATAGCGCCAGTTTGAAAAATGCGCTCGGGCTTTTCCAAACCTGCCGGCAAGCGGCAACGAAAGTTTTCATCGTCAGCTTCCGGTCCGTCGGAGGCTGCCAGCATTCCGCGACAACAAAAAAGCAAGAAGGCCATGTCCATTCCCGCAGAAACCGCACCGCCGCCCGGCGCCACCCGCCGCCCCGGCGTCGCCGACCTCGTGGCGGGCGTGTCCATCGCCGGCCTGCTGCTGCCGGAAGCCGTGGCGTATTCAGGCATCGCGGGCCTGCCGCCTCAGGCCGGGGTGATCGCGCTTTTCGCCGGCCTGCTGGTCTACGGCATCTTCGGCAGCAGCCGCTTCGCGATCGTCTCGGCCACCTCGTCGTCGGCCGCCGTGCTGTTCGCGGCCACCACATCGATGCCGGGCATCGACACGGCCACGCGGCTGGCCATGGGCGCGGCCATCGTCGCCCTGGCCGGGGTGTTCTTCGTGATCGCGGGCATCGCGAAGCTGGGCGCGGTGTCCAGCCTCATCGCCAAGCCGGTGCTGCGCGGCTTTGCGCTGGGCCTGGCGCTGACCATCGTGGTCAAGCAGCTGCCCAAGGTGCTGTCGGTGCAGCCGGCGCACAGCGACTTCTTCCGCCTCTTCGCCGGGCTGGCGGCTGACTGGCGCCATTGGAACCTGGCCGGCGCGGCGATGGCATTGGCCGCATTGCTGCTGCTGCGCGGGCTATCGCGCTGGCGCGCGGTGCCGGCGGCGCTGCTGGTGATCGTCTGCGGCATCGCGCTCGACGTGAGCGGGCTGTGCCATGCGTGGGGCGTGGCGGCGGTGGGGCCGATCTCGCTCGACTTCTCGCACCCCGGCGTGCCGCAGCTCGACCGCGCGCAGTGGCAGAACCTGGGCGGGCTCGCGTTCGCGATGGCGCTGATCCTCTATGCGGAGTCGTACGGCTCGATCCGCACCTTCGCCATGCGCCACGGCGACAACGTCTCGGCCAACCGCGACCTGCTGGCGCTGGGCGGGGCGAACATGCTGTCGGCGCTGTTCCAGGGCATGCCGGTGGGCGCGGGCTATTCGGCCACGTCGGCCAACGAATCGGCGGGCGCGCAGAGCCGCGCGGCGGGCATCGTGGCCGGGCTGGTCGTGGGGGTGGCGGTGTTCACGCTGCTGCCGTGGATCGCGCACACGCCCGAGCCGCTGCTGGCGGCCATCGTGATCAACGCGGTGAGCCATTCGCTCAACCCCTCGGCGCTGCGGCCGTATTTCCATTGGCGGCGCGACCGCCTGGTGGCGCTGGTGGCGGTGGCCGCAGTGCTGGTGCTGGGCGTGCTCGACGGGCTGCTGGCGGCCATCGGCGTGAGCCTGCTGCTGCTGCTGCGCGGCTTCTCGCGCACCACGGTGAGCTGGCTCGGCCGGCTGGGCCAGAGCCACGACTACGTCGACACCGCCCGGCACCCCGAGGCGGTGGTGCCGCCGGGCGTGCTGATCGCGCGGCCCGAGGTGCCGCTTTTCTTCGGCAATGCCGATGCCGTGTTCGCGTCGATCCGCGCGCGCATCGACGCCACGCCAGGCCTGCGGCGCATGGTGCTGAGCCTGGAAGAGTCGCCCGACCTCGACGCCACCAGCATCGAGGCGCTGTGCGACTTCGCGGCCTACGTGCGCGTGCGCGGCCTGCGCCTGTCGCTGGCGCGGGTGAAGGACGACGTGCGCGACCTGCTGGCCAAGGTGAACTCGCCCGACCTGCACGCGGAGGTGTACGCGCCTTGGAGCGTGGACGATGCGGTGCAGCCGCCGCAGCTGCAGGTCAGCGCGTGACCGCCTGCCGCATTGACTCGCCAGGGCCGACACCCGTGTGCTCGCGGCCAGGCGCGCGCCTGGAACATGGCGCAGCGCATCGAGGCCGGCGCGCAAGCCTTCAAGGCGGCCGGGTTCAGCCGGCCAGGAAGTCGGGCTGGCGGAATTTCTTCTCCAGGAACTGCCCGTTGGCCACCAGCGCGGCGGCATCGCTCGACGCCACGTTCGCGACGATCTCGCGCAGCTTGGCATCGAGCAGGCCCAGCTGTTCGCCGAGCAACTGGCGCGCCGTCTTGCCATCCTTCACCGCATGCGTCATGCGAAAGGCCGGGGGCAGCGCGACGTAGTTGGCGAGCGTTTCGGGCAGGTAGCGCAGCACGGTCTCGCGCACGGTGAACAGGTCGTCGCCGTGCGCGCCGGCGCCCACCAGCCGCGGCAGCACCTCGCCCACCGAGCCGCGCACGTTGTCCAGGCTCTTGCGCATGTCGTCTGTGAGGTGGGGCTGCGCCCGCGCGACCACACGGTCGAGGCGCTCCAGCGTCTGCTCCACACTGAGGCTGTCTTCGATGCGGCGCTCCAGCTCGGGCGCCTTGCGGCCCATGAGCCAGCCGGCCGCGTACAGGCCGGCGGTGATCAGCAGCCAGCCGCGGTCGATCAAGCCCGCGAACAACAGCGCCGGCCCCAGCAGCGCCAGCGCGCAGCCCAGGATGTTGCCGTTGCCGTAGAGGAACAGCAGCGCGCGCAGCTTCAGCGAACGCTCCGGCATCACTGGTAGCCCCGGATTTCCTTGAACACCTGCGTCAGCCGCAGCTTGCGGCCGTCGAATTCGCGGCCTCCAGAGAGCTGCGCGATCTGCCGCATCTCGTCCACGTTGCCTTCGCCGAACAGGATCGGGAAGATGCGCGCCGGCAGGCCGCCTGCCGCATAGCGGTCGTGGAACTCGCTCGGCCGCAGCCCGGAGTTGTTCTCGCCGTCGGTCAGCAGCACGATGCTGACGAAGCGCCCGGGCTCGTTCTGCTGCTCCTGCCGCGCGAGGTCTTCGGCGGCGGCCAGCGCCGAGTAGATGGCGGTGCCGCCGTCGGCCTTCATGGCATCGGCGCGCTGGCGCAGCTCGGCGCGGGCGCTGTCGATCTGGTCGGCTTCGAAGCGCACCCACACCGGGGCCTGCACCCGGGTGGCGAAGGTGATGAGCACCACGCGCTCACGGCTCTGGAAAGCGCTGTAGCGCGTGCTGGCGGTGGCCGCGGCGGTGCTGGCCGCATCTGCGCCCGACAGCAGCTTGAGCGCCTCGCGCATCGACTCCAGCCGCGCGCCCTGCATCGAGCCGCTGAGGTCGAGCACGAAGATCGATGTGGCGGGCTTGCGCCATTGCGACTGGTAGGTGCCGAGCACCGCGTCGATCACCTCCAGCCGGTTGGGAAAGCCCAGCTCGGCCACGGCGGCGGTGGGCAGCGCGCTGGCGGCGGCAACCTCCGGATTGGCGGGGCGCAGGAAAGCAGCCGACAAGGCATCGCGCTGGAACGGCGCGGCCTTGAGCGCGCCGACCAGCCGGGTGTAGGCATCGCGCTTGCGGTCGTTGAGCAGCATCAGCGGATAGTCGGCCGAGATCATTCCGTCGCGCGGGTAGATCAGCGCGAGCTGGTCGGCCTTGGGCAGCTTCTCGTTGGCGCGCAGGATCACCGCCTCGTAGTTGACCATCGCGTCGATGGCTGACGGGTCTTTCACGTAGGCGTCGGCCAGCCAGCCCGAGCTGCCCGCAGTGAGCTTCTGGCCCGAGAGAAAGGCCTTGAGCGTCTTCTCGTCCACGTCCTGCGCCGTCAGGTCTTCCGTCTTGCCGGCCAGTGCGGAGGCCACGGCGAAGAGCGCGCTCATGCCGGTGTTGGAGCTGGTGGCGTTGGTCATGCCGTAGCGCAGCTGGCCGGAGCCCGCGGCCTTGGCGATCTCGGCCCAGCCCGGCGGCTTCCGGTTCCAGCCGAGCTGCGCGGCCTTGGCGTTCTTCACGCCGAGCGCAATGCGCGAGTAGAAGAGCTTGTCGCGCGCCAGCGGCTTGGTCTGCAGCGCCAGCGCCGGGTAGGCGCCGTTGGGCGGCAGGATGGCGTCGAAGCGCTCGCCGGCGTTGATGCGCTCGACGATGTCCAGCGTGCCGGCGTACGAGAACTTCACCTCCACGCCGGCCGCCTTGGCGGCATCGACGATGGGGCCTTCGATGTCCTTCAGTTCCGAGCCCGCGAGGATGGAGAAGGCGGCCGTATCTGCAGCAGGCGCCGGAGTGCCCTGCGATTCATCCTTGCCGCAAGCCGCAAGGCCCAGCGACAACGCCGCCAGCAGCGTCAGCGCCAGCCGGCGCGACCACAGGCTCACAGTGCGACCTCGCCGCGCGGCTGCTGCAGCGCCTCGCTCGTTTCCTGGCGGCGCACGCGGTCGAGGTAGGTGCGGCTCTTGGCGACTTCGTTCGTCAGCGTGTCCACCGTGGTCTGCATGGAGTCGAGCGCCCGGCTCTTGAAGTCGGCGATCGTGTCCATGGTCTGGTAGATGTTGGCAAAGGCCTGCTGCAGCTTGGCGATCTCGATGGTGCTGGAGGCGGCCTGCTGGTGGATGGCGCTGCTCTGGTCGCGCAGCATCTCGCTGGTGCTGGCGATGAGGTTGCCGGTGGTGGCGTTGAGCGCGCTGATCTGGTCGAGCACCAGCTTCTGGTTGGACAGCGCCTGCGCCACGATCACCGCGGTGCGCAGCGCGGCCACGGTGGTGGTGGTGGCGCGGTCCACGCCCTTCATCAGCTCCAGGTTGTTCTTGCGGATCATGTCCAGCGCCAGGTAGCCCTGGATGTTCACCGCGAGCTGGGTGAGCAGGTCGGTGACCTTCTGGCGCGAATAGAACAGCATTTCCTCGCGGATCACGCGCGCCTTCTCGGGGTCGGTGGTTTCCAGCGCGCGCGCCTTGGCGTCGAGCTGGCCGTCCAGCGCCTTGCCGATGTGCACGTATTTCTCGAGCCGCTCCATCAGCGTCCAGAGGTTGACCTTTTCCTGCTCGATGGCGGTGTTGTCGCGAAGCAGCTCATCCTTGCCGCGCTTGAGCGATTCGATGATGGCGTTCAGGTGCGACTGCGACGACTGGTAGCGCTCGAAGTAGGCCAGCAGCCTGTTGCCCAGCGGAATGATGCCCAGCAGCTTGCGCGCCGAGAACAGGTCGCCCTGCTTCGAGGGATCGAGGTCTTCCACCTGGTGGCGCAGGTCGATGAGCGACTGGCCGATCTGCGCGCCCTTGTCGAACAGGCCGTTGCGCAGCGAGCCCACGGGCCGCTCGAGCATGCGGTTGGACACCGAAGCCGAGGCCTCGATGTCCTTGCTGCCCATCGAGTGGATGCGCTCCACCGCTTCCTTGAACTGCGGATGCTGGCTGTCGTGCTGGGTGATGTCGTCGATGAAACGCGCCACCTGCGCGTCGAGCTCGGCCACGTCCTCGGGCTTCAGGCGCACCTTGCCGCTGGCCGATTCGACCGGCACCGGCGCGACGGGCGCGGGCGGCTCCAGCGTGAAGGCCTGCGGCGGCTGCAGGTCGATGGGCGCGGTTGCGGCGGTGGTGGTGGTTGCAGTGGTGACAGGCGCGTTCATGGTCGATCCTCGGTTCGTTCGTTGTCTGTTCGTCGATTCACTTGAAGCGGGCTTCGATGCCCGCGGTCATCCGCTCGAGCCACTCGAAGCTCGGCGGGTCGATGACGTCGACGAGCACGTCAGGCACCTTCAAGCCGCGCGCGGCCCAGGTCTCCGGGCCCTTGGTGTCGCCGCCGGTGCGGTAGCCGTATTCGTGGGCCAGTTCGCGCAGGGCCGGATCGTTTTCGAGTGCCGCGCCCAGGCGCGCGCCGCCCGGCGTGTAGGGCACCAGCACATGCTTCGAATAGACGGTGGGCTTGGGATAGAGCAGCACCATGTCGCTCTTGAGCCGGTCGGGGTTCTTGAGCCAGAACTCGACCATCTGCGACTCGTAGGCCACCAGCAGCGGCGCCTTGCCCATGCCGAGCGCCAGGTAGTCTTCGAACGGTCCGGCCGACGACTGCTCCTGGAAGCCCTGCCGCAGGAAGAGCGGCGCGACCACCGGCATGACGCGGTCCACGTCCTGCTGGCTCTGCACGATCTGCTGGCTGTTGGCGAGGTAGCTCGCCAGCGCCAGGTACATGGCCGCCGAGTTGGAGGTGCGCACGTCGGTCGAGTTGATGAGCAGCGACTTGCTGGTGGAAAACGCGCTGCTCGCCTTGAGCTCCTTCCAGCGCGTGCCCTTCTCGATCATGGCCATCAGGCCCGGCAGGTCGACCACGTAGTAGAAATCGCCCTGCTTCTGCGCGATGCCGTTGGCCACGAGGATCTCGGCAATCGGCCGCCAGCTGGCCAGCACGATGGGCGTGTAGAACGGATTGAAGACGTTGGGCGCCTTGGCCAGCGTCTTGAGCTGCGCCGCGGCGGGCGCGCCCGAGGGGAATCCGAAGTCGAACTTGCTGGCGTCGTAGCGGCTGGCAATGGCGCGGGAGCCGGCCTTCTCGACCACCACGGTGATGCCCTGCGCGGCAAGGGCTTTCTGCACGCGCGGGTCGGCAAAGAAGGTTTCTTTCTCGGAGCCGATCAGGCCGCGCAGCGTGACCTGTTTGTCTTGTTCGATGCGGGCCGCTGCGGCGGTGGCCGAGTCATCGTGCAGGCGGGTGTTCGAATACCAGACGCCGCCCGCCACCGCGGCCAGCAGGACCGCGGCCAGCACCGGCGCGATCAGCTTGCGAATTTCCAAGTCTCATGCTCCTCGCCCCCTGTGAGCGGGGGTCGAGAAACATTCTGCCGACGCAATATGACGGAATATGACAGTCAGGTGTCAGCGGCGATCCGCGCGGTGATGCGCAGGAATTTCTCCACGTCGGCCACCGAATTGCAGTGCAGCGGCGACACCCGCACGGTGCCCGCGATGCCGAAGGATTCGAGCATGCGCTTCGAGTAAATGCTGGTGGCCACGCGCTCGTACACGGTCACGCCGTGCTTCGCATATTCGACCACCGCCTGCGTGCAGTCGATGCGGTCGAAACCGATGCCCAGGATCAGGTCGCGCTTCGTCAGGTCCTCGTGATCGAGGAACACTTCCACGCCGGGCATCTCTCGCATGCCGGTGGCGTTCTCGTTGCCGTCCAGCAGCAGGGCCAGTAGCGCGCGCTCGTGCAGCTCGATGTGCGTGATGCCGGCCACGAACAATGCGCGGCGGTCGGTGGCGTCGCTGAAGTGGCCGCCAAGCCAGCACACGTAGTCGACGATCTCGGTGAGCACCGCGAACTGCCAGGGCGCCGAACTGCCGAGGTCCCAGTAGCCGGGCTTCTTGCCGGCCAGCTTGTGGTGCGGCAGCACGGCCGCGCGCTCCGACAGCCACGACAGCCCCGAGCCCCGGCAGCCGAAGAACTTGTACGGGGCGAGGTTGATGCCGTCCACCGGTGTCTTCTGCAGGTCGATGAGGCCGTGCGGCGCGTGCTGCACGGCGTCGACCAGGATGTAGAGGTCGGGCTTGATCTCGCGCGCGCGGCGCACGATGGCCTCCATGTCGAGCTTGGCGCCCGAGATGTTCGACGCGTAGATCACGTTGAGCAGGCATGTGTCCTTGTCGACCAGCCGCACGATCTCTTCCACGTCGATGCCGCCGGTAACCGGGTTGCTCGGCGCCACCCGCAGCTCGCGGCCCAGGCGCTCGGCGTAGAGGCTCATCGCGTCGAATGCGGAAGGATGTTCGAGCACGGTGGTGACCATGTTCGTGCCCGGCACGTTCTCGGCAATGGCGCGCACCATGTCGAACATGGCGCCTGAAGCGGAGAACGAGGCGTACACGCTGCCGCCCCTGGCATTGAGGATGGTGCGCAGGTCTTCGCTGCCCTTGGCCTGGATGTCCTGCAGCTCGACGGCCGTGGCGTGGATGCGCTCGGCGTTGTCGGGAATGGCGTCGACCTGCGCGAAGCGTTCGACCGCCGCCTTCAGCCGGAACGAGCCGCCGGCGTTGTCGAAGTACAGGCGCTCGCGCCCGTGGTGGTCATGCTCGACGCCGATGAAGCGCTGCTGCACCTCGCGCATCAGCGCATCGGAGAAGGCCAGGCCTCGCGGATATTGCTGTTGGAGTTCGGCTGCCATCGGTCAGACGCCCTTGTTGTTGGGGTTCTTGTAGATCTCGCGCACGGCGTCCGTCATCGGGAAATTCAGGTTCGCGTTCCTCGGCGGGATCGGCGACATGAACCACTTGGTGTAGAGCTGCTCGATGGCGCCCGACTTCATGAGGCCGGTGACGGTCTCGTCCACCACGGCCTTGAACTGCGGATCGTCCTTGCGCAGCATGATGCCGTAGGGCTCCTGGCGCAGCGATTCCTTGAGGATCTTGTAGTCGCCCGGGTTGGGCGCGCTGGCGATCATGCCGGCCAGTTGCACGTCGTCGAGCACGTAGGCGTCGGCGCGGCCGCTGGACAGCAGCAGGAATCCGTCGGACGTGTCCTTGCCTGCGATCTCGTGGACCTCGATGGCGCCGTTCTTGCGCACGCCGCGCAGCAGCTGGATCGAGGTGCTGCCGGTGACGGTTGCCACGTTCTTGCCGTTGAGGTCGGCGAAGGTGTTGATGCCCGAGTCCTTGCGCACCGCGGCGGTGATGTTGGTCACGAAGTGGCTGGGCGCGAAGTCGACCTGCTGCTGGCGCTGGATGGTGTTGGTGGTGGTCGCGCAGTCGAGGTCGACCGTGCCGTTCTGCAGCAGCGGAATGCGGTTGGCCGAGTTGAGCATGGTGTAGCGCACATCGAGCTTGGGCAGGCCCAGCCTGGCCTTGACCGCGTCGACGATCTTCAGGCAGATGTCGTTGGTGAAGCCGATGGAAGCGCTGTCGGAGCCGAGCTTGTACGAGAAGGGAATCTGGCTGTCGCGCCCGCCGATCTGGATGAAGCCGCTGTCCTTGATCTTCTGAAGCGTGCCGCCGTCCTGGGCGCTGGCTGCGCCGCAGGCGAAAGCAAGGGTGAGACCGAGCGCGAGGGGCAGTTTCCTGAAGTCCATGGTGGTTCCTTGAAGAGTCGATGACATTGGCTTGGGCGAATCTTCTGCCTCTCGATGAATTTCCAAAAGCGATTTTTTGTGATCGAATCGCATGAATAAAAGTGTTCCATTCGCCCATTTTCGGGACCCGCCGCCGTGATGACTTTCAAGCAACTCGAAGCCCTCTACTGGATCGCCCGGCTCGGCGGCTTCGCCCAGGCGGCCAACCAGCTGCATGCCTCGCAATCGGCCATTTCCAAGCGGGTGCACGAGCTGGAGCTGCTGTTCGACACCGAGCTGTTCGACCGCAGCCAGCGCACCGCGCGCCTCACCGAAAAGGGCGAGGAGATGTACGTGCTCGCGCAGAAGCTGCTGGCGCAGCGCGACGCGGCCATCGAGCAGTTCGGCAAGCCCGGCGTGGTGGAGCGCCGCATCCGCATCGGCGTGACCGAGCTCACGGCCATGACCTGGCTGCCGCGGCTGGTCGGTCTGATCCGCCAGCACTACCCCAAGGTGATCCTGGAGCCCGACGTGGACGACAGCCTGAAGCTGCGCGACAAGCTGCAGGCCGACGAGCTGGACCTCGTCATCGTGCCCGAGACCTTCGCCGACTCGCGCATGCCGCACAAGGTCATCGGCAAGGTCAAGAGCATGTGGATGTGCAAGCCCGGCGTGGTGCCCGCCGCAGGCACCATGCGGCTGCACGAGCTGGCGCGCCACCGCATGCTGGTGCAGGGCAACAGCTCGGGCACCGGCCGCGCCTACGACGCCTGGATGAAGGAACAGGGCGTGCAGCCGGCCGACGTGATCGTGGTGAGCAACCTGGTGGCGCTGACCGGGCTCACCGTGTCGGGCCTGGGCGTGAGCTACCTGCCGCGCCAGTGCCTGGAGCCGCTGGTGGCGGCCGGCATGCTCGCGGTGATCGACGTGACGCCCGCGCTGCCGCTGGTGCACTACGTGGCGATGCACAAGGGCGAGCACCGCAGCGCCCTCACCTCGTCGATCGTGATGCTGGCGCAGGAGTGCTGCGACTTTTCAAGGATGTTCCAGGCGCAGCCGGCGGAGGAAGACGAGGTGCGCGCTGCGGCTGAGGGCTAGGCAGGGGGCGGAGGCAGAGGCCAGCGCGGGCCCGCGCATGTCCTGCCGCGCCGCACAAGAAAAAAGGACGGGTCAATGCCCGGCCTTGTGTCTCGCGCAGCGAGCTGCCGAGCCCTATTTCACCGCCAGCGAAGCGCGGTAGTCCAGGGCGTACGCGAGCTTGCCGGGCTTGGCGGCCGTCATCGGCGTGTTCAGGTCATTGAAGGTCGCGGTGTCGAAGGTCGAGAGCTTGCCCATCTGCAGCGCCGTCAGGCCCGACGAACCGATGATGGTGGTGTCCGGCGTCGCGTTCATCAGGCCCGAGGCCGCCTGGATGGCCTGCAGGTAGCTCGTCGCATCTGTCAGCTTGTAGGCCGAGAGCTTGAGGCTCTGCGGCGCGGCCTGCAGCCATTCGGACCAGTAGAACTCCAGGAACTCGGTGCTGTTGGCCGGCTGCTTGTAGCCGAGGTCGCGAGTGAAGTACAGCAGCGCGCGGTACGGGTCGTCCTTCAGGCCGTTGCTCAGGCCCAGCAGCGGCGGCAGTTCGGCCGGCGTGATGGCGCTGCCGTCGGGCAGCTTGAGCCACACGAACTTGTTCTGGCGCATCGTGCGCCAGAAGCTGGCGTTGTTCAGGTCCATGTAGTGGCCCTTCTTCACCACCTTGACCTTGACTTCGGGGCCGCCGCCGTTCGGCGCTTCCCAGAAGCTGGTGAGGGTATGGTGGCCGTCCGTCAGGTACAGCACGCCGCGCGGGCCGACCACGGCGGACTTCAGCGCCGTGATGTCGAAGGCATTCTTGGTCGAGCAGGTGAAGCTGCCGGGGTCGGTCAGCAAGGAAGTACCCGCGATGACCGTCGAGCCCTTGGCACCATCTGTCAGGCCCACGGCTTCGCAGTAGTCGTCGAATTCCTTCTTCCACTGCGTCGAGTCGTTGCCGGCCGAATCCTTGGTCTTGCGGTAGCGCCCCTGCTTGTAGTAGATCTGGTCGTAGCCGATGGCCGGCTGCGTGGGATGCGCGTCGCCGATGCGGATGTCCATGGCGCTGCCAACGGTGGCCGACGCATAGGTATTGCTCACCGGCTGCACCGGCAACGCCCGGCACACACCCGAGATATGCGTAGCCGCCACGCCCGTGCTCGCAGCCGAGCCGATGTAGTACGCCGTCTGCTTGCCCACGGGCAGCAGCACGCGTCCGATCTTCTGGCTGTCGACCCACTGGCCGGCGACGAGGCCGTTCATGCCGCTGACGGTGGAGGTCGCCGCGCCGCCGATGCCGGCGTTGACGCTGAGCTTGACGTCGTTGTCGATGGTGTCGGTCTGCAGCAGGTTGGCGCCGATCGACACGAAGTTGCGCTGCGTGCGGCCGGTGAGTGCGCCGGTGGCGGGGTCGAGCTCGGGCTGGCTGCACAGCCACTCGCCGTCGAGTGCGGTGGCGGCCAGCGCGGTGGTCGCGCTCTGCAGCACCCAGGTGCCGGTGCGGAAGCTGCCGTCGGCGGCGGTGGTTGCGAATTCGTCGGCGAGCAGCGTGGCCGCGCCCGACTGCGCGTTGACCATGACGCGGCCGATGCGCTGGCCGCCCAGGGTCAGCGCCAATGCGCCGGGGTAGGTCTTCTGGTCGTCTTCGGCGGCGAGCAGGCCGGCCTGGCCGCCGCTGCAGCCGTCGGCATAGGCCTGGCCCATGCACGCACGCACGCTGCCGTCGGCCTTGATGCTCAGCTGGCCGAAGTCGGATGCGGGAGCGCCCTGCACCATGCCCTTGGCGTTGTACGCGCTGGTGAGCTTGATGAAGTTGTATACGCCGGCCAGGCGCGACACGTCGGCCACGCCCTGGTTCGACGCAGCGATCTCGCCCTGCAGCACCGCGCCGTTGCCCGCCTTGAGGTTGGGCACCTGCGCCAGCGAACCGCTGAGCAGGCTGCCGTCGAGCTGGAAGCGCAGGCTGAGCTTGGGCAGCGCCGCGACCAGACCGTCGGGCACGCCGGTGCCTGCGACGGCCGCGAAGTTGCTGGCCAGCAGCGAGCCATCAGGCTGCGTGGCGTAGCTTGCGCTCACCGAGCCCGCGAGGCCGAAGCGTGAATCGACGAAGCGCAGCGTGAGCTTGCCGGTGGCAGGCTGGTCGAGCGCGATGGACACGGTGTCGCCGAAGCTGGCCGTGCCCGAATACTGCGAGCCGCCCACCAGCGGCTGCAGGGCCACGGCGGCCGGCGCGGGCTGATTGTTGCTGTTGTTGCCGCCATTGCCGGCCGAAGGGCCGCTGGCCGGGAAGAAAGTACCTCCTCCACCACCACCGCCGCCACAGGCCGCGAGCGAAATGGCCGCGATGCCGGCCAGGCCCGCGACGCGGGCGCGGGTCCATTTATTTTTTGTCATGTGAGTCCACAGAAAGGGGCTGAACACCCGGAACAAGCCTTGGCCCCGGGGCTGCTGGAAGCGGCCCGATTCTGTGAACTTAAGGTGACAACTTTGTGAATAACCGTGAGCAACGGCCTCCGCCGATGAACGGCCTAGGCCGCGCGCGTCAGCATCCGCCCCGCGCGCGACAGCACCCGCGCCTCGGCCTCGCCGCCGCGATAGGCCAGCACGCCGTTCACGAACACCCGCTCCACGCCCAGGCTCACGCCATGCGGCTGGTCGTAGGTCGCGGTGTCGGCGATGGTCTCGGGGTCGAACACGACCACGTCGGCCATCGCACCCACGCGCAGCAGGCCACGGTCGGCGATGCGCAGGTTGCGCGCGGTCATGCCGGTCATCTTGTGCACGGCCTGCTCCAGCGTGAACAGCCGTCGCTGGCGCCAGTAGCGCGCGAACACGCGCGGGAAAGCGCCCCACAGCCGCGGATGCGGATGCCGGTCGTGCGGCAGGCCGTCGCTGCCGATCATGGTGAGCGGATGCGCAATGACGCGCTCCACGTCTTCCTCCTGCATCTGGAAGTAGCAGGCGCCGCCGGGCTTCAGCCGCAGGCAGGCTTCCTGCTCGGTGGTGCCCCATTCGCGCGCGATGTCGGAGATGAGCCGGCCCGTCATCTCGGGATGCGGGTCGGACCAGGTGAGCAGCACGTCGATCACGCCGTCGACCAGGTCCTCGCGCAGCACGGTGGAGCCGGCCACGTAGGGGTACACGTCCATCGCGATCTTCTGGCGCCGCGCGAACGACTCGATCAGCGGCAGCGTCTCCCTGGTGCGGCCCCAGTTGGCGGGGCCGGCGCACTTGTGGTGCGAGATGACCAGCGGCACGCCGGCCTCGAAGGCGCAGTCGCCGGCCTCGTGCAGCGCCTCGATGATCTGCTGCATCTCGCTGCGCAGGTGCGTGGCGTACACGCCGCCGTGGCGAGCCACCACGCGCGCCAGCGCCGTGACCTCTTCGGTCGGCGCGGCAAAGGCTTCTTCATAGAACAGGCCGGACGACATGCCGTGCGCGCCGTCGGCCATGCAGCTGTCGAGCAGCGCTTCCATGCGCGCCAGCTCTTCGGCGCTCGCGGGCCGGTCGAGCGCTTCCATGGCCGCGAAGCGCAAGGTGGTGTGGCCCACCAGCGCGGCCACGTTGAGCGCGGGTTGGGTCGCATCGACCGCGGCGCGGTACTCGGCCATGCTCGCGTGTTTGAACGAATCGGCGCCCAGCAGCGTGAGCGGCGGCAGCGATTGCGGCGTGCGGTACGGCGCGAGCGAAATGCCGCAGTTGCCGGTCACCACGGTGGTGATGCCCTGCGACACCTTGGGCAGGCACAGCGGGTCGCGCAGCACGATGGCGTCGTCGTGCGTGTGCGCATCGATGAAGCCGGGCGCGATGACCTTGGCGCGGCAGTCGACGATGTCGATGTCCGCCAGCGCCAGGCCTTGTGGCAGCCGCCCGCGCAGGCCTTCGCCGAGCGCGACGATGCGGTCGCCCTGCAGCAGCACGTCGCCGGGCCATGAAGGCCCGCCCGAGCCGTCGACCACCAGCCCGCTTTCGAGCAGCACGGCCTTCGATGATGCGTTGTTGTCAGCCATGCTTGACACCCCCGCCGTCCCAGCTCTGCAGCGGATGCGTGGTCGCATCGATGCCGTGCCGCTGGAACGCATCGCGCGCGCGCTGCAGGCGCTGCACCGCGGGCTCGCCGCGGCGCTGCGCCACCAGCACCGTCAGTATCTCGATGGCCGTGAGGTGCGTCAGGTAGGCGTCGATGCCCACGTGCATCACCGCGTCGTCGGGCACCGACAGGCCCAGAAGAAAGTCGGCCTTGGCTGCGAGCGCCGTGCCGGGCCGTGTCAGCGCGACCACCTTGGCGCCCTGCCCGCGCGCGATGTCCACCGCGTCCAGCAATGAAGGCATGCCGCCCACGTGCGATATGGCGATGACCACGCCGCCTGGGCGCTGCGCCGCGCCGGCCACCTGCTGCAGGTGGTAGTCGGCCCAGGCATTGGCCGACAGGCCCAGGCGGAACAGCCGCGCCTGCAGGTCGTTGGCCATGAACCACGATGTGGCGCCCGCGCCGTACAGGTCCACATGCGGCGCCGCCGCGATGGCCGCCACCGCGCCGTCGAGCACCTGCATGTCGAGCTGCCCGCGCACGCCCGAGACCGATGCCGCCGCGCTGCGCGCGATCTTGCCCACCACTTCATCGGCCGCGTCCTCGATGTTCACGCGGCGGTGCAGCGGCGAACCGCCCAGCGCCAGCTCCTGCGCGAGCGCGAGCTTGAACTCGCGCAGCCCGGCAAAGCCGAGGTCGCGGCAGGTGCGCATGATGGTCGGCACCGAGCTGCGCGAGCGCTCGGCCAGCTGTTCGAAGCTCTCTTCGAGCACGCGGTCGGGGTCTTCGAGGATCAGGTCGAGAATCGCGCGCCGCGTCGCCGGGGCGTCGCTGCGTATCTGCGCGATTTTCTGGAGCAGGGAGGGGGTCATCGCGGCGTGCTCAGAAGTGCATGGCGACGGCGTCGCTCACGCGGTAGTCGTTCTCGACCACCGGCATCCAGTGCCATTTGTCGAAGGTGGTGCAGGGGTGCGAAATGCCGAGGCCGACACGGTCACCCACCTTGGGCGCCTCGGCTTCCTCGTTCGCATCCCAGCGCAGGTAGGCGTGCTGGTCGTTCAGCGCGGTGATCTTCCAGCCGGCGGGCACGGCCTGCGGCTGCAGCACGCCGCGCGCGGCGCGTGCGATGGGCACCGGCAGCGCGAGATCGAAGGAGATGTCGCGCTTGCCCACCGCCAGGATCGCCAGGCCGGGCTCGGGGCGCGATTGCACCGTGGCCCACACTTCCATCGCCGGCACCAGGCTTTCGCCGCAACCGCAGCCCAGGCGCTCGTCGACCGCGCTCACCATGCGCTTGTAGAAGCCATGGTCGTGCGTGACGTAGCAGCCCGAGCGCAGCAGGCCGCGCACCGGCGCGCCGAGCGCCGGCTTGAGCCGGCCCGCCACGAGGTCGAAGATGGCCGAGCCGCCGGCCGAGACCAGCACCTCGTCGGTCTCGAACAGCTTGCCGGTATCGCAATGGCGGGCAACGGCTTCCACGCGGTCCATCAGCGCCTTGGCATAGGCCGCGTCGGGCTCGCTCTGGCCGGTGGCGCCCTGCCCTTCGTAGCATTCGATGCCCACCAGCTTGACCGCATCGCTGGCGCGCAGCCGCGTGGCCAGCGCCACGGCTTCCTCATGCGTGCGGCAGCCGGTGCGGGCGCCCTCCACGCCGATCTCGATCATCACCTCGAAGGGCACGCTGGCGGGATGGCGGTTCGACCAGTCCTCGATCAGCGCGAGCTGCGCGAGCGAATCGACCAGGAACACGATGCGCAGGTCCGCATGCTGGCTCAGCAGCATCTGGATGCCCGCCAGGTCTTCGTCGCTCACCACCTGGTTGGCGATGACCGTGCGGCGCGCGCCGGCCGCCACGCCCACGGCCAGTTGCGTGACCGTGGCGAAGGTCAGGCCCCAGGCGCCGGCGTCGAGCTGGCGCTGGAACAGCTGCGGCGACATGGTGGTCTTGCCGTGCGGCGCGAGGTCGATGCCCCACTCGCGCACGCGCGACTGCATCCAGGCCAGGTTGTGCTCCAGCGCCTCGCGCTTGAGCACGGCCAGCGGCAGCGGCAGGTCGCCGGCGAGCACGTTCCATCCGGCGGCGCCGACTTCGCTGCGGCGGCGCGGCGCCTGCGTGCGCGGATAGCCCTTGAAGTTGCTGCCCAGCAGCGGGTCGTTGAAATCGTTGGCGGCGGTCATGGAGGTCATGCGGCGATGTTGGATGGAAGTTCTCTGGTTCGGATGCAGGCGCTGTAGTGTCCTGCCGAAATTTCTTCGAGCGGCGGCACGGTCTGGGCGCAGGCCTCGATGGCATGCGGGCAGCGCGTGCGGAACACGCAGCCCGAGGGCGGCGAGATGGGGCTGGGAATGTCGCCCTTCAGCGCGATGCGCTCGGTCGCCATTTCGGGGTCGGGCTTGGGGCTGGCGGCCAGCAGCGCGCGGGTGTAGGGGTGCGCGGGGCGCGCGAACAGCTCGTCGGTGGTGGCGACTTCCATCACCTTGCCCAGGTAAAGCACCACCACGCGGTCGCACAGGTACTCGACCACGTCGAGGTCGTGCGAGATGAAGAGCATCGTCAGGCCGAGACGCTCGCGCAGGGCGGCCAGCAGGTTGATGACCTGCGACTGGATGGAAACGTCGAGCGCCGACAGCGGCTCGTCGGCCACGATGAATTCGGGCTCCACCGCCAGCGCGCGCGCCACGCCGATGCGCTGGCGCTGCCCGCCCGAGAACTCGTGCGGAAACCGGCTCGCATGCTCCGCGCGCAGGCCCACGGTTTCCAGCAGCTCGGCGATGCGCTTGTCGCGTGCCGCGGCGCCCTTGTGCAGGCCGTGCGTGGAGAGCGCCTCGCCGAGGATGGCGCTGATGCGCATCTTGGGGTTCAGGCTCGCGTACGGGTCCTGGAAGATGATCTGCAGCTTGCTGCGCAGCTTGCGCATGCGCTCGCCCGACAGCGCGCCGATGTCGTCGCCGCGGTACAGCACCTGGCCGCCGGTGCGCTCGAGCAGCCGCAGCACGGTGCGGCCGATGGTACTCTTGCCCGAGCCCGATTCGCCGACGAGGCCCAGCGTTTCGCCGGGCTGGATCGCGAACGACACGTCGTCGACCGCGCGCACCGGGCGGTCGCTGCTGCCGAAGTATTTCTTGAGTCCGCGGACTTCGATGAGGGGAGCTGCGGTGGTCATCGTGGGTATTCGGTATTGGCTCCCTCCCCTTCCGGGGGAGGGTTGGGGTGGGGGCACGCGGCCGTTTCATTGTTGCGACGGTCTCCACCGCCCAGAGCCCCCACCCCAGCCCTCCCCCGGAAGGGGAAGGAGCAAGACGGGGACAGCAGCGTGAGCGTCATGCAACCCTCGCCAAAGGTTGCGCCGGCTGCACCCGCACGCAGCGCGCCTCGCGCCCATGATGGGTCTCGATCAGCGGCGGCATCGCCGCGCTGCACGCGGGCAGCGCCAGGTCGCAGCGCGGCTCGAAGGCGCATCCCGGCGGCGGCGCCAGCGGGCTCGACACCTGGCCGCGGATCGCGAACAGCCGCTTGGGCTTGGGCTGCCCCGGCAACCGCGCCTTGCCCGGCAGGCAGGCCAGCAGGCCCTGCGTGTAGGGATGCTCGGGCTGCGCGAACAGCGGCCGTACCGGAGCGCTTTCGACCACGCGCCCCGCATACAGCACCACCACGTCGTCGGCATGGTGCGCGACCACGCCGAGGTTGTGCGTGATGAAAAGGATGCTCATGCCCATCTCGGCCTGCAGCCGGCGCATGAGCTCCAGGATCTGCGCCTGGATGGTCACGTCGAGCGCGGTGGTGGGCTCGTCGGCGATCAGCAGCGTCGGGTCGCAGGCCATGGCCAGCGCGATCATCACGCGCTGCCGCATGCCGCCCGAGAGCTGGTGCGGATACTCGTGGATGCGCTGCGCGGCGGCCGGTATCTCGACCAGCTCCAGCATGCGCAGCGCATGGGCCAGCGCCGCCTTGCGGTCCAGCCCCTTGTGCAGGCGCACGCTCTCCGCTATCTGCTCGCCGATGGTGAACACCGGGTTCAGGCTGGTCATCGGCTCCTGGAAGATCATCGACAGCTGGTTGCCGCGCAGCGAGCGCATCTCGCGTTCGCCGATGCGCAGCAGGTCGAGCGTCTTGCCTTCTCGCGTCACGAAAGAAGCGCTGCCGCTGACCTGCGCGTTCGCCGTCTTGGGCAGCAGGCGCATCAGCGTGAGGCTGGTGACCGACTTGCCCGAGCCCGATTCGCCGACCAGCGCCGTCGTCTTGCCGGGCTGGATGGAAAAGCTCACGTCGGCCACCGAACGCACGAGGCCGTCTTCGGTCGGGAAGCTGGTGCTCAGGTTGCTGACCGCGAGGCGTGGGGTGTTGTTGGCGTTCGTCGTCATCACGAGGTTTTCTTCAGCTTGGGGTCGAGCAAATCTCGCACGCCGTCGCCCAGCAGTTGCAGCGACAGCGCCGTGAAGATGATCGCGAGCCCCGGGAACAGCACCACCCAGAAGGCCTGGTGCGCGTACTGCTGGCTGCCCGCGACCATGGTGCCCCAGGTCGGGATCTCGGGCGGCACGCCGACGCCGAGGAACGAGAGCCCCGCTTCCGCCAGGATGGCGTAGGCGAAGATGAAGGACACCTGCACCAGGATCGGCGACATCAGGTTCGGCAAGATGTGCCGCCACAGAATGCGAGAGGTGCGCACGCCCAGCGCGCGCACGGCTTCCACGAACAGCAGCTCGCGCACCACCAGCGTCGATGCGCGCACCACCCGCGCCACGCGCGGCGTGTAAACCAGCACCAGCGCCAGCACCGTGTTGATGAGCGATGGCCCGAGGATGGCCACCAGCGCAATGGCCAGCAGGATGTCGGGGAAGGACATCATCGCGTCGACCACGCGCATCAGCGGCGTGTCGAGCCGGCGGAAGAAGCCGGCCATCAGGCCCAGCACCGTGCCGGCGACGACCGCGCCCAGCGCCGTGAGCGCCGCGATGGCCAGCGAGTAGCGCGCGCCGTGCACGATGCGCGAATACATGTCGCGCCCCAGTTCGTCGGTACCGAGCAGGTGCTCGGCGCTCGGCGCCTTCAGGCGTTCCAGCACGGCCGTGTCGTTGGGGTCGGCGGAGGCGAACAACGGCGCGCCGATGGCCATGACGGCAATCACCAGCAGCACCAGCGCGGAAACCATCACGATGCGGCGATGCATCAGCTGGCGGAGCATTCGGGGCATACGCATCGCTCAGACCTTCACGCGCGGATCGACCACCGCATACAGCAGGTCGATAGAGAAATTGATGAGCACGTAGATCGCGGCAATCACGAGCAGCGCACCTTGAATGACCGGGTAGTCGCGCCGCAGCACCGCACTGACCACGAGGTTGCCCACGCCGGGCAGGCCGAACACGGTCTCGGTGATGACGGCGCCGCCGATCATCAGCGCGACGGTGAGGCCGATCACCGTGACGATGGGCACCAGCGCATTGCGCAGCGCGTGCTTGAGCACGACCACGCTTTCGCTCAGGCCCTTGGAGCGCGCGGTGCGCACATAGTCTTCGCCGAGCACGTCGAGCATCGAGGCGCGGGTGAAGCGGATGATGAGCGCGGAGTTCAGCAGGCCCAGCACGGTGGCCGGCAGCACCAGCGCATGCAGCCGCTCGGCGAACGGCGCATCGGGCGCGCCGTAGCCCGACACCGGGAACCAGCCGAAGGAAACCGCGAATATCTGTATGAGCACGATGCCGAGCCAGAAGCTCGGAATGCTCGCGCCCAGCATCGCGATGCCGGTGAACAGCTGGTCGACCACGCGCCCGCGGAACACGGCCGAGACGATGCCGCACGGCACGCCGATCAGCGCCGCGATGGCCACGGCCATCAGCGCGAGCAGCGTGGTGGGTTCGGAGCGCTCCCACAGCGCCTGCGTCACCGGGCGCTGCAGGAAGATGGAAGTGCCCAGGTTGCCCTGCAGCACCTCGCGCAGCCAGTATCCGAACTGCACGGGCAGCGGCTTGTCGAGGCCGTACTCCTTCTGCACGCGCGCGATGTCGGCGGCGGTGGCCTGGTCGCCCAGCAGCACCGAGACCGGATCGCCCGACGCCGCGCGCGTGAGCACGAACACGAGCACCGCCACGATGGCCAGCACCACCAGCATGCCGGCCGCCCGGGAAGCGATGTAGCGCAACAGCGATTTCTTCATCACGCGGAAAACTCGATGGCCGCCGCGCTGCCCACTGCAACGTACTGGCCGGTGAACTGGATGTCGCCGCCCTTGACGCGGAAGACCGTCACGTTGTCGCCCTGCTTGTTGTGGCACACATAGAGGAACCTGCCGCTCGGGTCGAGCGTGCAGCTGCGCGGGTAGTTGCCGCGCGACCATTCCTCGCGCACCAGCGTGGGGGCGCCGGTGCGGGCGTCGACCTTGAAGAGCGAGATCGAGTCGTGCAGGCGGTTGAGCGACACGAAGTGCTGGCCGTCCGGCAGCATGCGGATGCCCGATGCGTAGCTGGTGCCCTTGAAGCCCTTGGGCAGCGCCGAGGTCTCGCTCACCAGTGTGAGCACGCCGCTGGCGTCGTCGTAGCGCATGAAGGCGATGGTCGAGGCTTCCTCGTTCACCAGGTAGAACCACTTGCCGTTCGGGTGGAAGATGAAATGGCGCGCGCCCGAGCTTTCGGACACGGCCACCGTGCTCGGCTGGCTCAGCACGCCGGTGCCACGGTCGAAGCGGTACGAGATGACGCGGTCGAGCCCCAGGTCCGCCACCAGCACGAAGTTGCCCTTCGGGTCGGCATGCACCATGTGCGCGTGCGGGCCGTCGTGGTCGCTGGTGGCAAAGCCTTCGTGCGAGCGCGCGGCGGCCGGCACCACGTCGGCGCCGGGCTTGCACGCGGTGGCGCCGCAGGCGTCGGCGTCCTTGTAGACGACGGCGGCGCGGTCGGTGTCGGGCGTGCCGTCGGCGCGCAGCGCGATCACGCTGACATCGCCGCTGGCGTAGTTGGCGGTGAACAGGAAGCGCCCGTCGGGGTGCACGCTGATGTAGGCCGGGTCCTTGCCGCCGCAGGGCATTTCAGCCAAGAACGACAGCGCGCCATTTGCACCGATACGAAAGGCAGACACCGAGCCGGCCTCGAACTCGTTGGCCGCATACAGCATGGGCAGCGTGGGATGGCGCGCGAGCGACGCCGGGTTGCGCAGCTTGGCGCCCTCGCCCATGCTGGCCACGGCCGGCGGCGCGCCGGGAATGGGCTTGAGCGCGCCGGTCGCGCTGTCGAGCACGAACTGGTGCACGCCCAGTCCGCGCCCGCCGCGCCACGGCTTGCCGCCGTCGCTGTAGGTGCCGACGTAGGCGTAGACGGGGCCGGCGGTTGCGGCCTGGACGGTGGAGGCGGTGAGGCCAAGGGCTCCGAGGCCGGAGGCCAGTGCGCTGGCTTGCAGAAGTTGGCGACGCGACGGCATGGCTGTACTCCCCGACTTACTTGATCTTCGCGTTCCAGAAGAACGGCCAGGTCGCGGGCGTGTAGTTGTCCAGCGCCGGGCTCTTGGCCGAGAGGCCGTTGAACTTGCCGACGTTGATGTACGGAACTTCGTCGTACACCACCTGCTGCACCTTGCCCCACAGCGCGCCGCGCTTGGCCGGATCGCTCTCCACGTTGAAGGCCTGCAGCGCCGACTTCTTGGCAGGCGAGTCCCACCAGCCGGGCGCGCCGTCGCCGAGCTGCGGCGGCGAGAGCATGGGCTCGGGGAACTGGCCCGAATGCGTGACGTAGACGTCCCACAGCTTGGCGTCGTTGCGCCGCTGCACCAGCGTGGCCCAGTCGACCACGTTGAGGTCGACCTTGAAGCCGGCGCGCTTGAGCTGCTCGGCCATCAGCAGCGCCATGTTGTAGTGGAAGTCGTACTGGCGGCTGGTGAGCACGCGGATCGGCTCGCCCTTGTAGCCGGCCTTGGCCGCGAGTTCCTTGGCCTTGGCGGCGTTGCGCTGGTTGTACTGGTCGGCGCCGGCCGTCGAATAGAACGGCGAGCCCTTGGGGAAGTGGTTGGCCTCGGCCACGAAGAAGCGCGTGTCGCCGAAGCCGGCCGCGAGCATTTCGCCTTCGCCCAGCGCGGTCTGGATCGCCTGGCGCACCGGCTGGCTGGCGGCCACGCCTTCCTTGGTGTTGAGCACGAGGTACGGGAAGCCGAACGAGGGCGTCATGATCGGCACGGTCTTGCCGCCCGACTTCTCCAGGCGCGGCAGCGCTTCCACCGGCAGCAGGTCGGCAAAGTCGTACTGGCCGGCCAGCGCGCCTTCGACGCGCGTGCTGGCGTTGGGCACGGGCACGAAGCGCAGCTCTTCGATGGCCGCTTCGCGCTTGCCGCCGTAGCCGCTCGCGGCTTCCTTGCGGGGCGAATATTTGTCGAAGCGCGTGAGCAGCACGAACTGGTCGGGGCGGCGCTCCTTGAACTTGTAGGGGCCGGTGCCCACGAAGTCCTTCAGCGGCGAAGCGATCGAGTCCTTGGCCATGATGGCCGCCATGCCGCTGGGCAGCGCGAGCTGCGACAGCAGCGGCGCGTAGGGTTCCTTCAGCACCACCTCCACCGCCAGCGGGCCCTTGGCCTTGAGGCTGTCGATTTCCTTGCCCACGGCCTTGCCGCGCGGCGACTGCTCCATCCAGCGCTGCAGGCTGGCCACCACGTCGTCGGCCGTGAGCTCGCGGCCGTTGTGCAGCATCACGCCCTTGCGCAAGGCGATGGCGTAGGTCTTGCCGTCGGCCGAGATCTTCGGCATGCCCTCGGCCAGCATCGGCACCACGTTCCACTTGGCGTCGAAGGTGTAGAGCGTCTCGTACACGTGCTGCATGATGGTTCCGACCAGGTCGGCGGTGGATGCCATCGGGTCGAGCGTCTGCGGCTCGGCCACCATCGCCAGCGTGGCGAAATTGCGCGGGCCCTGGGCATGGGCGCTCTGGTGGGGCAGCGCGGCGCACAGCATCGCGAGCAGGGAAGCGCCCAGCAGGCTGCGCTTCGACAGCATGGGCAGGCGCTGGACAAGACCGGCGTGGGGCATGGGGAACTCCTTCATGGGGCGGGCGAGTTTGTGAAAGAAATTTTCTTTTCGGCCCGGACTTTGAAGCACTATCCATGCCAAATCATCCGTGTTAACCCTTGCCTGAGGGTTTTTCTGAAATAGATTTTCAGATTGGATGGATACTCGCGGCTTCCCATTCCCAGACAGTTCTTCAACCTCCAGGAGTCCCCATGCCTCTCGAATACCTCGGCGCCCCGCCCCTTGCCTCCGACCGCCAGGTGCGTCCGTTCTCCCCGGCCGTGCGCGCCGGCGACTTCGTCTACGTGTCGGGCCAGGTGCCCGTCGACAAGAACGGCGAGCTGGTGGTGGGCGGCATCGAGGCGCAGACGCGCCAGGTCATGGAAAACATCAAGACCGTGCTGGCGCTGGCCGGCGCCACGCTCGACGACGTATGCAAGAGCACCGTGTGGCTGCAGGACGCGCGCGACTTTGGTGCCTTCAACCGCATCTACATGGGCTACTTCGGCGAGAACAAGCCGGCGCGCTCGACCACCGAGGCCCGGCTGATGATCGACGCGCGCGTCGAGATCGACGTCGTCGCGTACAAGCCCAAGGCCTGATCGGCCTCTCAGCCTTTCTGCAGTTCGGTCTTGCGCTGGATGATGCGCGAGACCAGCCCGTATTCGACGGCTTCTTCAGCCGACAGCCAGCGGTCGCGCTCGATGTCGGCCAGCACCACGTCGATAGGCTTGCCGGTCTCGCGCGCGATCTCGTGCGCGATGCGCTGGCGGGCCTTGATGATTTCCTGCGCCTGGATGGCGATGTCCGTCGCCTGCCCGCCCGCGCCGCCGCTGGGCTGGTGGATCAGGAAGCGCGTGTTGGGCAGGCACACCCGGCGCTCGCGCGGCGCCGCGAGGAACAGGTGCGTGGCCGCGCTGCCGACCCAGCCGGTGCCGATCATGTTCACCGGCGCGCTGATGAAGCGCACGATGTCGTGGATGGCGTCGCCCGACTCCAGGTGGCCGCCGGGCGAACTCACGAGGATGTCGATGGGCTTGTCGGCGCTGTCGGCGTCCAGCGCGATGAGCCGGCGCGTGACGTCGGCGGCCACCGAATCGCTGATGCTGCCGAAGATCAGCAGCGTGCGCGACTTGAACGCCTTTTCCTCCAGGTAGGAGTTGCGCGGCTCGGCGGTGGCGGCGGGCTTGGTGTCGTCATCGTCGGATTGCATCGAGAACATGGGCATGTCGGTCATGTAGAAAGCTCCTGTGGTTGGACTGTCTTGACGAACAAGCCCACAGTTTCGTGACATTGCGCGCCATGGCAAGCTGCGCCAATGCTCGATGAACGCTATCTCTCGCAATTCCCGGCATTGAGAAGCCGGCTGGTTCGCGCGGCGGCGCGCATGCTGGGCGGCGCGGCGGACGCCGAGGACATGGTGCAGGACACCTACCTGCGTGCGCTCGAAATGGGCGACAAGCCCGGGCCCGATTCGACGCAGGCCTGGCTGACCACGGTGATGCAGAACCTGGCCATCGACCGGCTGCGGCGCGACGGCTGGATGCGGCGCTGGCTGCGGGATGCCGAAGCACTGTCCCCCGAGGCACCCTCGGCGGAAGCCGATGCCGCGCAGGCCCAATCCATTGACCAGGCGCTGCGCCTGATCGCCGCCAGGCTGTCGCCGGCCGATGGCGCCGCCGTGCTGCTGCGCGAAGTCTTCGAAGCCAGCTTCAAGGAAATTGCAGAGGCCAGCGGCAAGACCGAGGCGGCCTGCAGGCAGCAACTGCATCGCGCGCTGCTTCGGCTGCGCCATGAAAGGACTGAAGAGGAAGCCGGCTCGGATGCGGCCTTCCACGTGTACCGGCAGGCGCTGGGCGACTGCGATGCCCGGATGCTGCTTGCGCTGCTGCGGCAGCCGCCGGCGCGGGCTGTTGCGATGTCGGCAGCAGTGGCGGTGACCGCGCCCGTTGCCGGCGATGCCGCGCCGCACACGGTGTGCCGGGTCATGCAGATCGGAGGGCGCCTCGGCCTGGTGCTGACGCTGCGGGGCAAGCTGCTGTGCGTGCTGCCGCTGGATGTGCAGCAGACGGAAGAGGCGCTGTACTAGGGTTGCCTACTTTGCACCTTGTGGCCGTGAAATAAGTCACAAAATACAAGGATCGTCATTTGAAATGTAATCCATTGGTATTGGTTTTGCGTATCTTGGGTTTGCTTCGATTTCGAGGCGCATGCGCCCCACAAGGGTGCCAATCCCAGAAGGCACCGTCAAAGGACGGTCAAAGACCCATGACGCACGAAGAACAATTCTTGGCCGCTGCCGAGGCTGCAGGACGGCTAGGCGATATCGATGCACTGGACACGCAGATTTCCGGCATCTGCTCCATGCTCCATGCCCTCTACATGGCCCATCCGGCAAAGGAACAAGTCCGTCGCCAGTTCGATCGGCTGATGGCGAAACTGCTCGACTCGCCCTACGTGATCGACGAACCCGATCGCGCGCTGGTACTGCGGGCCACCGCTTCTGCCTTGTTGACGAATCGCTAGGCACGAAGAAAGGCCGCACAGCCTCTTCGAAACGCGGCAATCCGCCTGGGTTCAGCGTGGCGTTGCCGAAGACAAAAGCTCAGCCCGCCAGCCGCCCAGCCACCAGCTGCAGCACCCGGTCACACCGCTTCGCCAGCTCCTGGTCATGCGTGACCATCACGAATGCCGTGCCATGCCGGTGCGCCAGGTCGAGCATCAGCGCGAACACCGTGTCCGCCGTGCTGCGGTCGAGGTTGCCGGTGGGCTCGTCGGCCAGCACGCAGGCGGGCTGCGTGACCAGCGCGCGCGCGATCGCCACGCGCTGGCGCTCGCCGCCCGACAGCTCGGCCGGCCGGTGGTGCAAGCGCTGGCCCAGGCCCACGCTCTCGAGAATCCTCGACGCCGAAGCCGCAGCCGTCGCGGGCTCCACGCGCCGGATCTTCAGCGGCATCGCCACGTTGTCGAGCGCGCTGAATTCGGGCAGCAGATGATGGAACTGGTAGACGAAGCCCAGGTGCTGGTTGCGCAGCCGCCCCTGCTCGGCCGCGTCGGCATGGGCGATGTCCTTGCCCAGCAGTTCTACCTTGCCCGAGGTGGGCGCGTCGAGCCCGCCCATCAGGTGCAGCAGCGTGCTCTTGCCGGAGCCCGAGGAGCCGACGATGGCCAGGGTTTCACCGGCGTGCACGTCGAGGTCGACGCCGTGCAGCACGGTCAGGTCCAGCCGGCCTTCGTGGAAACGCTTGGTGAGGCCTCGGGCCTTCAATACGACACCATTGGCGCCGGGCCGCCCCAAGCCGGTGGCGGCCCTCTCGGGGGGCAGCGAGGACACGGCAGTGCCGAGCGTGGGGGTCATTTCACTCATAGCGCAGGGCCTCGGCCGGGTTCACGCGGCTGGCGCGCCAGCTCGGATACAGGGTGGCCACGAAGGACAGCACCAGGGAAATGATCGCAATGGGCACGATGTCGCTTTGCTGCGGATCGCTCGGCATCTTGCTGATGAGATAGATGTCCTTCGGCAGGAAGCTCGCATGGAACAGCCGCTCCAGGAACGGCACGATCACGTCGATGTTGTAGGCGATGCCCAGCCCCAGCAGCAGCCCGGCCACGGTGCCGATCACGCCCACCATCGCGCCCTGCACCACGAAGATGCCCATGATGCTGCGCGGCGAGCTGCCCAGCGTGCGCAGGATGGCGATGTCGGCGCGCTTGTCGGTCACGGTCATCACGAGCGTGGAGACCAGGTTGAAGGCCGCCACCGCCACGATCAGCGTGAGGATGATGAACATCATGCGTTTCTCGACCTGCACGGCCGCGAACCATGTCTTGTTCTGGCGCGTCCAGTCGCGGATGAGGAACTCGCCCGGCAAGCTCACGGCCAGCTGGTCGGCCACTGCGCGCGCTTCGTTCAGGTCCTTGAGCTTCAGGCGGATGCCGGTCGGGCCCTCGAGGCGGAACACCTTGGCGGCGTCCTGCTCGTGGACCATGGCGAGCGCGGAGTCGTATTCGTAGTGGCCGGAGTCGAAGGTGCCGACCACGGTGAACTGCTTCAGCCGCGGCACCACGCCAGCCGGCGTGACCTGGCCGCCCGGCGCCACCAGCGTGACCTTGTCGCCCGGCTGCACGAACAGCGAGCGCGCCAGCTCGGCGCCCAGCACGATGCCGAATTCGCCCGGCACCAGCTTGTCGAAGGTGCCGCGCGCGGCGATGCTGTTGGTGTCGGTCACCTCGGGCTCGAGCCTGGGGTCGATGCCGCGCACCACGGTGCCCTTCATGTCCTCGCCGCGGGCAATGAGCGCCTGCGTGTTGATGAAGGGCGCAGCGCCGATCACCTCGGGATGCTTGCGCGCGGCAGCCATGATTTCTTCCAGCTGCGGCAGCGCCTGTCCGTCGCGCGAGAAGATCTCGATGTGCGACACCACGCCGAGCATGCGGTCGCGCACCTCCTTCTGGAAGCCGTTCATCACACTGAGCACAATGATCAGCGCCGCCACGCCCAGCGCGATGCCGAGCATCGATACACCGGAGATGAAGGAGATGAAGCCGTTGCGCCGCGTCGCCCGGCCTGCGCGCGTGTAGCGCCAGCCGAGCTGCAGTTCATAGGGAAATCGCATAGGGTCGGAATTGTGGCATTCCGGACAACCTCAGGGCTTCCCGGACAATAGGGAGATGGCCGAAACCTTCCCACGTCACCTGTTGATCCCCTTTGCCGGCCGCGGTTCCCCGGCATGCCGCGCGGCGCTGCCCACGTTGCGGCTCCCCAATCTCGAGACCCTGCTGCTGCGCCTGACCCTCGCGGACACCGACACGCAGGACGAAAGCACGCGCTCACCACCGCACGAACGCGCGCTCGCGCGGGAGTTGGGCATCACTGCGGACGACGGCTGCATTCCCTGGGCCGCGCTCGAGGCCCGGCGCCTGGGCATCGCCGCCGCCAGCGACACCGAAGGCTGGGGCGTGGTCACGCTGTGCAACTGGCAGGTCGGCATCGACGACGTGGTGCTGGGCGACCCGTCCGCCATCGAGATCGACGCCGGCGAATCGGCCACGCTGCTCGAAGCCGCCCGCCCCTTCTTCGAGGAAGACGGCATCGCGCTGCACCCTTCGCCCGTGCCCGGCCGCTGGCTGGCGCGTGCGCGCATCTTCGACGGACTGGCCACCGCCTCCATCGACCGTGCCGTGGGCTGGCCCATCTCGCAGTGGTCGCCGCTGGCCGAGGCTGCCCGGCCGCTGCGCCGCCTGCAGAACGAAATGCAGATGCTGCTCTACACCCAGCGCGTGAACGACGACCGCGCCGCGCGCGGCGTGCCGCCCATCAATTCGTTCTGGCTCAGCGGCACCGGCGCGCTCGCGTCGCAGTCCCCGCCGAGCGCCGCCTGCGAAACCACCGTGTGCGAAGCCCTGCGCGTCGCCGCCATCCGCGACGACGGCGTCGGCTGGGCCGCCGCCTGGCAAGCGCTGGACGCGGGCGACATCGCCTCGCTGCTGGCCGACTACACGCGCGGCGCCGATGTGTCGCTCACCCTGTGCGGCGACCGTGCGGCACAGCGCTACACCGTGCAGCAGCGCGGCCTGAGCCGTTGGGCCAGGAGCCTGTTCGACCGCAAGCGCGCGGCCGAAGTGCTGGAGTCGCTGTGAAGATCGTCGACCGCGAGATCCCTCCGCGCACCGTCTGGGCGCTGGAGCAGGCCGGCGTGCACCCGCTGCTGGCCCGCCTGTTCGCAGCGCGCGGCGTGCGCGCCAAGGACGAACTCGACGACGGCCTCGCCCGCCTGCTGCCGCCGGATACCCTGCGCGGCACGCAAGACGCCGCCGTGCTGCTGGCCGACGCCATCGCGCAGGACAAGCGCCTGTGCATCGTGGCCGACTACGACTGCGACGGCGCCACCGCCTGCGCGGTCGGCGTGCGCGGCCTGCGCCTGCTGGGCGCCAAAAACGTGAGCTACCTCGTGCCCGACCGCGTGGTGGACGGCTACGGCCTCACGCCACCCATCGCCGAACGCGTGGCCGCGAGCGGCGCCGACATGCTGATCACCGTCGACAACGGTATCGCCAGCGTCGAAGGCGTGGCCGCCGCCAAGGCGCGCGGCCTGCAGGTGCTGGTGACCGACCACCACCTGCCGGGCCCGGAGCTTCCCCTGGCCGACGTGCTGGTCAACCCGAACCAGCCCGGCTGCGAATTCGAGAGCAAGAGCATCGCGGGCGTCGGCGTCATGTTCTACGTGCTGCTGGCGCTGCGCTCCGAGCTGCGCAGGCGCGGCGTGTTCGACACGCCTGCGCCCGCCGCCGGGCCGCCCCAAGGCGGGCCAGCCTCCCCCTCGGGGGGTGGCGAAGCACATGAAATGGCAAGCCGGGGGGCAGGCAAACCCCAGCCCAAGCTCGATGCGCTGCTGCCGCTGGTCGCGCTCGGCACCGTGGCCGACGTGGTGAAGCTCGACGCCAACAACCGCCGCCTCGTGGCGCAGGGCCTGCGCCGCATCCGCGCCGGCGCGATGCCCGCCGGCGTGGCCGCGCTGTTCAAGGCGGCGGGCCGCAATGCCTCTGCGGCCACCACCTTCGACTTCGGTTTCGCGCTGGGCCCGCGCATCAACGCGGCCGGCCGGCTGGCCGACATGACGCTGGGCATCGAATGCCTGCTGACCGACGACGCCGGCCGCGCCGAGGAACTCGCGCGCATGCTCGACGGCATCAACCGCGAGCGGCGCGACATCGAAGGCGGCATGCGCGACCAGGCACTGCTGCTGGCCGAGTCGCTGTTTTCCACCGGCGCCGACGGCGAGGGCATCGCGGCGCCGCCGCCGGCCATCAGCGTGTTCGACGCGGCCTTCCACGAAGGCGTGGTGGGCATCGTGGCCTCGCGCATCAAGGACCGCTTCCACCGCCCGACCTTCGTCTTCGCCGCGAGCGGCGCGCCGGGCAAGGAGCAGGAGCTCAAGGGCTCGGGCCGCTCGATCCCGGGCTTCCACCTGCGCGACGCGCTCGACCTCGTGGCCAAGCGCCATCCGGGCGTGCTGCTGCGCTTCGGCGGCCACGCGATGGCGGCCGGCTGCACGGTGGCGCGCGAGCACTTCGAGACTTTCGAAAAAGGCTTCGCACAGGTCGCCCGTGAGTTGCTGGCCGACGCCGCGCTCACCCGGCAGATCGAGACCGACGGGCCGATCGCGCGCGAGTACATGCGCATCGACCTCGTCGACACGCTGCACCGCGAGGTCTGGGGCCAGGGCTTCGCGCCGCCCACCTTCAGCGAGGAGGTCGAGGTGGTGTCGCAGCGGCTGGTGGGCGAGAAGCACCTGTCGCTCAAGCTCAGGCACCAGGGCCAGCCGATCGACGCCATCTGGTTCAGCCACACCGAGCCGCTGCCGCCCAGGGTCAAGCTGGCGTTCCGGCTCGACGCGGACGAATGGCAGGGCGTGCGCCGGCTGCGCTTCCTGGTGGAAGGCGCGGAGTTCTAGCGGAAAAACGTCAGGCAGGCTGCGGCGCGGCAATTTGTGAGACGCGGTGCATGGCGTGGCGCGGTCTCGCGGATACGATCGGTTACCTTACTGTCCTCGGCTTTTTTTGCCCCGATCTGCCCGGATGCCGCTCCTGCCCCGCCCCAGCCCTGCCTTCATGAAAGGCCGTCGCTCATGACCGACGGCGTGAGCTCTGGCCTGCTGGGCGGCCTGATGGCCTGCGGCCTCGTGCTGCTGCTGGTGTTCGGCACGCTGATCCACGGCTACTACGTGCTGGCCTGCGGCTTCGCGCTGCTCGGCTTCGCCGGAATGAACAGCCTGGCGCCGAACGATCCGCTCGCGCACTGGGCGGCGGCTGCGCTGGCACTCTGGGCGATCTTCCGGCTGCAATTCGCTCGGCAGCTGCTGCGGCTGCGGCACTTCGCGCCCCGGCTGGACCGGGTCGCGCAGGGTGTCGGCATCGCGCTGGTGCTGACCTTGCTGTATGCCGCGGTCGAGACACAGCTCGCGTGGACGCTGCGCGCCGTGCAGGGGCTGGTGGTCGCCGCCACGGTGGTCCTGGTGGCCGGTGCGCTTTTCTCGCTGCGCGGCCTGCGCTGGCCCGCGCTGCTCTTCTGCATCGGCGCCCTGATATTGCTGGCGGGCATCTCCGCTACCCGCCTGCCGAGCTGGAGCGAGACGCCCTGGCCCCCCGGGCGGCCGAACATGGCGCAAGCCGCGGCGATCGCGGAGCTCGTGATGCTCGCCCTGGCCGTCGGCGCGCGCCTGCGGCACGTGCTGCGTTCCGAAAAAGCGCTGGAGGCACGCACGCACGCACTGATGGGCGCCATGGGCACCGACGCCCTCACCGGTGCCACCAGCCGCGCCGGTTTTGAAAGCCGTGGCGACGAATGGCTGCGCGACGGCCGGCCGTTCTCGCTGATGCTGGTCGGCCTGAACGGCTTCAGCCGCGTGACCGAGCGGCACGGCCGCGCGGGCAGCGACGCGGTGCTCACGGCCATCGCACAGCGGCTGCGCCAGCAGGTGCGCGCCGACGACATGGTGGCGCGCCTGGGCGACGACGAATTCGCATTGCTGCTGGCCGGCAGCCCGACGCGCCAGAAGCTCGCCGAAATGGCGATCCGCATCGAGACCGCCGGCGCGACGCCAGTTACTTACGAAGGCCGGCTGCTGGCGGGCGGCGAGCTGAACATGGGCATCGCCTGCCACCCCGCCGACGGCGATACGTTCGCCAGCCTGATGGCTTCGGCGGGCGAGGCGCTGCAACGCTGCAAGCGCCAACGCATGGGCCCTGCCTATGCGTTCGCGGGGGAGCATTCGGGCGGCTCCGCGCGCGGCGCATGAAAAAACCCCTGGCTCACGGATGAGCCAGGGGTTTCGAATGGTGCCGCTTGTCGGAATCGAACTGACGACCTTCCGCTTACAAGGCGGGTGCTCTACCAATTGAGCTAAAGCGGCTGGTGAATTTCTTCAGTGCGTGATTCTAGTGGCGTGGCCGGCATGGTCCGGCCGGCCGGCCGAATCACTTGATGCGTTTCAGCGAAGGCCTGGATCCGCCACCGGCCGGCGGGCGCGGCGGCTCGTCGACGGGATCGGTCGCGGGGCCGGCGTCGACTGTTTCGTCGGCATCGTCGCCCGTCACCAGGTGGACGATCTTGCCGGCGTCGCCCTCGGTACCGCGTGAGGCATCGCGCAGCGGCATGCGCGCGGGGCCTTGCGGCGAAGGCGTCGGCGCATCGGCGTGGTGGCTGTTGCCGCCGTCCGACGCGGAAGCGGCCGGCACCGGCGCGGGAAACGCCATGCCCTGCCCGTTCTCACGCGCGTAGATGGCGATCACGCGCCCTACGGGCACGCTGATCTCACGCGCACTGCCCGCGAAACGGGCCTTGAACTCGATGAAATCGTTGCCCAGCTTGAGCGAGCTGGTCGCGTCGAAGCTGATGTTGAGCACGATCTCGCCGTTCTTCACGTACTCGCGCGGAACCTGGACGGTGTCGTCGACCTGCACGGCGACGTAGGGGGTGAACCCGTTGTCGGTGCACCATTCATACAGCGCCCGGATAAGGTACGGGCGGGTGGAAGACGACTCGAGCGCGTTGATCATGAAATTGGTACCGTGCAATCGCGAAATCGCGGCCCCGAATTGGCCACTGTCTCTTCGCGGAACACCGCGGAACCGGCTCTGCCGGGCCGCAGGTGTTGCCCCCGGGCGGGGTTGGCGAAGCGACACGAAGTGCGCGAAGCCTGGGGGCGATCTTAATTACTTTCGCATGACCTTTTCAGACGGCGTCAGTGCTTCGATGTAGGCCGGACGCGAGAAGATGCGCTCGGCGTACTTCAAAAGCGGCGCGGCGTTCTTGCTCAGGTCGATGCCGTAGTAGTCGAGGCGCCACAGCAGCGGCGCGATGGCCACGTCGAGCATCGAGAAGTTGTCGCCCAGCATGTACTTGTTCTTGAGGAACACGGGGGCCAGCTGCGTCAGGCGGTCGCGGATGTGCGAGCGGGCCTTTTCGAGCGCCTTGTCGTTGCCCTTGGCGGTGCGGTTCTCGAGCGTCGACACGTGCACGAACAGCTCCTTCTCGAAGTTGAGCAGGAACAGGCGCACGCGGGCGCGGTCGACCGGGTCGCCGGGCATCAGCTGCGGATGCGGGAAGCGCTCGTCGATGTACTCGTTGATGATGTTCGACTCGTACAGGATCAGGTCGCGCTCGACCAGGATCGGCACCTGGCCGTACGGGTTCATCACGCTGATGTCTTCGGGCTTGTTGTAGAGATCGACGTCGCGAATCTCGAAGTCCATGCCCTTTTCGAACAACACGAAGCGGCAGCGGTGGGAAAAGGGGCAGGTCGTTCCTGAATACAAGACCATCATGGCGAGAGACTCCTAAAAATCAAAAAGAGTGGGTCGCGTTGGCAACCCACTCTGTGGGACCGGGCGCCTTGGGTGGCGCTCGGTCGGCGTGGACGGAACTACTTGACGTCTTTCCAGTACGAGGCGTTCAGTCGCCACACAAAAACCACCGACATGGCCAGGAACAGCAGCACCCACACGCCGATGCGGATGCGGGTGTTCTGTGCCGGTTCGGCCATCCATTGCAGGTAACTCACCAGGTCGCCGACGGCATTGTCGTACTGCACGGGTGTCAGGGTGCCGGGAGTGACTTGCTCCCAGCCCTTGAACACTTCGGTTTCGTGGCCGTGCTGTTCGACCTTGGTGTAGACCGGGCGGCGTTCGCCTTGCAGCTCCCACAGGGGGTTCGGCATGGCGACGCTGGGGAACGCAAGATTGTTCCAGCCGGTGGCTTTGGTGTCGTCGCGGTAGTAGGTGCGCAGATACGTGTAGAGGTAATCGGCACCCGTGCCGCCGTGGCCGGCGCGCGAACGTGCGACGAGCGTGAGGTCGGGCGGCGTGGTGCCGAACCATTCCTTGGCCTGTCGCGGATCGATGTTCGCCTTCATGGTCTCGCCGACCTTGTCGGTCGTGAACAGAAGGTTGTCCTTGATCTGCTGCTCGGTGATGCCGATGTCCTGCAGGCGGTTGTAGCGCATGAACGCTGCCGAATGGCAGTTCAGGCAGTAGTTGACGAACAGCTTGGCGCCGTTCTGCAGCGCGGCCATGTCGTTGGTCTTGGTGTTGGCCTTGTCCCAGGCGATGCCTTCGGACTCGGCCGACGCGGCTGCGGAGAACGTCAGGCCCAGCGCCAGACCCAGGACCGCGAGCCAGCCGGAAATGCTTTTCTTCTTCATCGTGTTTCTCTCAGCTCTCTTGGGCAGCATGTCTCAATGGGCGGCGAAGACCACGCGCTCGGGCACGGTCTTGAACTCGCCCTTGCGGCTCCACCACGGCATCAGCAGGAAGAAGCCGAAGTAGACCAGCGTGCCGATCTGCGAGACGGTCTGCGCGATGTCGAGCGCGAACGACCCGATGACCAGGTTGCCCCAGACGCCCGGCGGCTGGATGCCCAGGTAGCCGAGGATCAGGAAGAAGAAGACGAAGGCGCCGTACACATACTTGTGCCAGCTCGGACGGTAGCGGATCGACCTGACTTCGCTGTGGTCCAGCCACGGCAGGAAGAACAGGATGATGACCGAGCCGCCCATCACGACCACGCCCCAGAACTTGGCGTCGAAGGACTTGAGCAGGAAGATGACCACGGCGGCCACCACGACGAGCGCCACCTTGAAGGCCGTGCCCGACTTGCCCTTGACGAAGTTCAGGATGGCGCCCGCGGCGATGATCAGCGAGAACACGTTGACCATGTCGTCGGTGGTCGCGCGCAGCATCGAATAGAACGGCGTGAAGTACCAGACCGGCGCGATGTGGTTCGGCGTCTTCAGCGAATCGGCCGGAATGAAGTTGTTGTACTCGAGGAAGTACCCGCCGGCTTCGGGCGCGAAGAAGATCACGGCCGAGAAGATCGTGAGGAACACCACCACGCCGAAGATGTCGTGCACCGTGTAGTACGGGTGCGACGGAATGCCGTCGAGCGGATGGCCGTCAGGGCCGCGCTTGGCCTTGATCTCGATGCCGTCGGGGTTGTTCGAACCCACTTCGTGCAGCGCGATCAAGTGGGCCACCACGAGGCCCAGCAGCACCAGCGGCACGGCGATCACGTGGAAGCTGAAGAAGCGGTTCAGCGTGGCGTCGCTCACCACGTAGTCGCCGCGGATCAGCAGGGCCAGGTCGGGGCCGATGAACGGGATGGCGGCGAACAGGTTCACGATCACCTGGGCGCCCCAGTAGGACATCTGGCCCCAGGGCAGCAGGTAGCCCATGAATGCTTCGGCCATCAGGCACAGGAAGATCGCGCAGCCGAACACCCAGATCAGTTCGCGCGGCTTGCGGTAGCTGCCGTACATGAGGCCGCGGAACATGTGCAGGTACACCACGATGAAGAACGCCGAGGCGCCCGTCGAGTGGATGTAGCGGATGAGCCAGCCCCACGGCACGTCGCGCATGATGTACTCGACCGATGCGAACGCCTGGGCCGCGTCGGGCTTGTAGTGCATCACGAGGAAGATGCCGGTGACGATCTGGATCACCAGCACCAGCATGGCCAGCGAGCCGAAGATGTACCAGAAGTTGAAGTTCTTCGGCGCGTAGTACTTGCCCCACTGGTCGTTCCAGAGCTTGCTGAGCGGGAACCGGTTGTCGACCCAGTTCAGCAGCTTCTCGCCGGTTGGTGCGTTGGGGGAAATCTCGTGGAATTCAGCCATGTTCTTCTTCCGCCTCAGGCCTTCTTGGAGTCTTCACCGATCAGGAGCTTGGTGTCCGACAGGTACATGTGCGGCGGCACCGGCAGGTTGTCGGGCGCGGGCTTGTTCTTGAAGACTCGGCCGGCCAGGTCGAAAGTGGAACCGTGGCAGGGGCAGAGGAAGCCGCCTTCCCAGTCGGCGGGCAGCGAGGGCTGCGGGCCGGCCTGGAAGCGGTCGCTCGGGGAGCAGCCCAGGTGCGTGCAGATGCCGACAACGACCAGCACTTCGGGCTTGATCGAACGGTGCTCGTTCTGTGCGTACTTGGGGGTGAATTCGTCGGGGTGGCGCTTGGAAAGGGGGTCGGCGAGCTGCCCGTCCAGCTTGGGGAGTTCCGCGACCTGCTCGGGGGTGCGCTTGAGGATCCAGACCGGCTTGCCTCGCCATTCGACGGTGATCTTCTCGCCGACCTTGAGGCCCGCGATGTCGACCTCTACCGCTGCGCCGGCGGCTTTGGCCTTCTCCGAAGGCTGGAAAGTGCTCACAAAGGGTATGGCGGTTGCCACGCCACCCACCACGCCGGCACAACTGGACGCGATCAGCCAGGTACGTTTGCCTGTGTCGATCCGGGGCGAGCCGGAGGTCATGTCACTCATGGGGATCCTCTTGTCTTCTTCGCTGGAGCAGGGCCAACCCTTGGCTTGAACAGGGTCAACCGGAGATTGTAGCGGGGCGCTGGGGGAGAATTCAACGGGCGTATTACCCCCTGCCCGCCTGCCGGCGAGCACAGAGGCCCGTTCGAGGTGGTGCGCCGAATGGCGACGAGTGCCGTCGCCGATGCTGTCTTCAGTTCAGCAGCCCGTGCTGCATCGCTTCATGAACCGCCTGGGTTCGGGACTTCACGGACAGCTTGCGATAAATGCTCTTGGCATGAAACTCGATGGTGTTGACCGACAGGTAGACCGCATCGGCGATCTGGCGATTGCTCCAGCCCTGTGCGATCAGCCGCAGCACCTTCAGTTCCCTGGGCGACAACAAGGCGCGCGGCAGCTTCTCGGCCGATGGCGCGTCTTCCCGCTGCTCCTGCACGCGGATCGGCTCGATCGTGCGCGCCTTGGCGGACGCGGCGATCGAACCCAGGATGCGCCTTGCAATGCGCGAGTCCATCGGCGCGCCGCCGCGTTCAACCGAACGCAGCAGGTATGCGAGTTCGATGTCGTCCACCTCGGTCAGCAGATAGCCGATGGCGCCCGCGGCAATGGCGGCGCCCACCAGTTCCTGATCGTCGGTGTCCGACATGCCTACGCTTTCGATGCCCGGGTAGTTCTGGCGCACGTGGTGCAGCAGCGAGATGCCGTCCTTCGATGGCAGCCGCATGTCGACCAGCGCGAGGTCATAGGGAAGAGCAGCCAGCAGGTTGCAGGCTTCGGCGCGGCTCGACGCCACCACGATGCGGCGGCGCGGCGCAAGCTCGGCCAGGATGCGCCGCATGCGATCGGCAACGGCGAGATCGTCGGCCACGATCAACGCTGCATGGAAGACACCGCCATACATCTGCGCGACCGAAGACAGCGGCCGCACGGACTGGCTACGGACACTCATATTCATTTCCATGACCGCACTCCCCTGGCGACACGGAAAACCGTGTCCATGTATGCATTGGCAAAGCTCGAAAACAGATTGACCACGCGACATCCCTCTGGCTGATTGCTACCCGCGGGTAGCTTCGAAATGTTGTCTTTCGTTTCAGATGTCGCAGGAACGATGCCTGCGCGGGACAGCACCGTGCGAACAGGCATGCCACTGCCTGTAGTACTTTGATTTCATTGGAAAAAATGGCGCGGACAGGTCGTCGAACGCGGTCCTGGGAGGCCCTCGAAAAGGCCGTTTTCGCGCAGTTGTTACGTGGCGTTTTGAGCGCGCGTTACGTAGCACCGCGCAACACGAAACACGCTCGACTTCGCATGTCGGCGCATTGCCCACGGATTTATGTGATGCCCGCGAAGCCGCATGGGCATTGGCTTTGCGGGCATCGCCACTTTTTTTCGAACACGCATCGAGGCGCTCGCGGGACCGCAGAACTACGGATCCCGGTGATGTTCAGCAAGTACCTCGATTCCTAGCATCGGTTGCACCGGGTAACGCAATGAAACCCGCCCCTGCTTTCACGCGCCAAGCGCAGTGGAAGGCCGGAAGTTGCCATCGATACATCAAGGAAAAAAGGTCCAAATGACTACATCCAAGCGCTCTGCTGTTCGCTCCTCATCCATCATGCGCAAAGCAGGTGTCAGCCGCCTTCTTGCATCCGTGCTGGTGGGGGCTGGTTATGTGATGACGTTGCCTGTGGCGCATGCACAGGTCACGATCGGCAATGCATCCGTGGTTGTCGACCCGCCGGGCAACGGCCTCCTCAATATCACCAGCAACAACAGTGGCGTACTGAGCGCCGGAGCCGGCATCACCACGCCTACGCTGAGCGCTGGCAGCATCACTGCTGGCACCGTGCACGCAACCAGTGTGAGCGCCACCAACCTGACGGCTACAAGCGGCACGATCGGCGCCCTCACATCGACCAGTATCGACACCGCCACGATCACCGCGGGCACTGTGTCCGCAGGCAGCGTCAGCGCCACCGACATCACCGCAGCAAACGGCACGGTCACCAACCTGACGTCCACCAGTATCGACACCGCCACGATCACCGCGGGTACCGTGTCAGCAGGCAGCGTCAGCGCCACCGACATCACTGCCGCCAACGGCACGATCACCAGCCTGACCTCCACCAGCATCAGCGCCGGCACCGTCAACGCAGCCAGCGTCGGCACCACCGATCTCACTGCAGCAAACGGCACGATCACCAGCCTGACCTCCACCAGCATCAGCGCCGGTACCGTCAACGCAGCCAGCGTCGGCACCACCGATCTCACCGCAGCAAACGGCACGATCACCAGCCTGACCTCCACCAGCATCAGCGCCGGTACCGTCAACGCAGCCAGCGTCGGCACCACCGATCTCACCGCGGCAAACGGCACGATCACCAG
>Ga0160498_100081_pt1 | contig 84792 bp, 72 predicted proteins | sample DIDnMG_10_FD_108248 | JGI IMG/M metagenome (GOLD analysis project Ga0160498, IMG submission 108248) | Enriched soil microbial communities from UW Madison campus, WI, USA - DID2878_E24_Xylan MG | ecosystem: Environmental > Terrestrial > Soil > Unclassified | place: USA: Madison, Wisconsin... | reverse complement strand
GAGCACGGCCTGCGCGGTTTCGAGGCCGGCGTCCTCGAAGCCGGGCAGCTTGGCGATCTCGCCGATGTTGGCCAGGTGCTCGATGTCGAACAGCATGTCCTTGATGGGGGCGGTGTAGCTCATCTCATTGCTGCCTTTAAAAGCAGTTCCAAATTACTCGGTGAAAACAAGTCGCGTGCGGATCGTCCGATCAGCCGGCTCCAATTTCTTTTTCCATCTTTTCCTTCTTTTCATGCGCATCGACGAGCTGTGCCAGAAGCCTCATGAACTCGGCGCGATCTTCGGGCGACAGCGGTTCAATCAGCAACTCCTGGGAGCGGTGAATGCTTTCCTGCAGATCGTTGATCAGGTTGAGCCCATCCGTCGTGATCACCGAGAGTCTTGACCGGCGATCGTCCGGATTGACGCGGGTTTCAACCAAGCCCTTGTCACCAAGACGTTTGAGCACTTCTGCAGTCGTCGTGCGGTCGAGCGACAGTTCCCGACCGATCGCTTTCTGATCCAGCCAGGGGTTCATCGAAAGCGCCGTCAGCATGCCGACCTGAAGCGGTGTGATGCTTTCCGACTTGCAGAGATCGAAGAAGATCGCCTGTCCGATCTGCGTCAGCCTGCGGATGAGGAAACCCGGCCGGCGCCACATGACCTGGCGCAATGGATTGAACGGCTCCAGGATCGGATGCTTTGCCACATCGGCTGAGCCGACCGTCTTTTTTTGAGCGGGGGAACGCTTTGTCATCATCTCGAGATCGCTGAAGGTGTCAGCCGACGAGTTTATCGACTCCCCTGTCTGTGAAACGGAGCAAGACACGCTTCGGATTGCGCTAACGCAGATCGAGCTTCAGGTAATCGCCGAGCAAGCGATAGAAATCTTCTTCGTCATCCCACGGGATCATGTGCCCGGCGTTCGACGCCGTGCATTGCGACAACCCGGGCGCAAGAGACCCGATCTCGGCAAGGTCCTCCGGCAGCATCACCCCTCCCCGGCCTGCCGCCATCAGAAGCCCGGGCGTCTTTAATTGGGGGAGATCGGCGTGGATGTCGTCCTCGTGGAAGCCGGCGTGCGCCTGGACGATGGCATCCGGGTCGCAGGTATGGAGCCATTCGGCCCTGAGGCGCAATTGGTCGTCCGTCCACGTGGGTGCATAGGGGCGAAGCTCTTCGGCCGTGATGCCCTTGAGCGCCATCTGGATGGAATCGACATACCAGGCCAGCGGAACCGGATAAGGACGCCGGCCCGGGCCGGACACCGGCGGATCGACGAGCAGCAGCCTCGCCATCCGTCCCGGATCGCGCGCAGCGGCTCGAATCGCCACGCGGGCACCCATCGAGTGGCCCAGCACCGTCACCGACGACCACTGCAGCACGTTCAGCAGGTCCAGCACATCAGCCGCCATGGCATCGAGGCTCGCGACCATGCCCGGCGCGCTGAAGGACAGGCCTCGCCCCCGGAAATCAAGCACATGAACATCGAAATGGCGAGCCAACCGCTCTGCGACGAAGCCCCAGGTGATGGCGGGACTCGTGATGCCGGGCAACAGCAGCAGGCGAGGACCCTGCCCTCCATAGCGCAGAAGATGCAGCCGCACCCCGTTCGCACGGACGTGATAGCCAAGAAGAAAGGAACTCATTCGGACGCCCTCGGCGGCTTGCCGAACCAGCCGCGGAAGCGGTTCCAGAGCACGCTCCACATCATCCCGGCGACAGACACCGTGGGTTGCGGCTCGTCGGTCACAACCGTTTGGCCGCCCAGCCTTCGCGTGATCTGCTTTCCGAAGTCTGCGACCATGCGTCGCACGAAGTCCTTCACGAGTCCGGAGCGCGAGAACTGCGCGAGTGGACCCTGCAGCGCATAGATCATGTCTACGTGCACACGGGTGCTGTCGGCCGTCAGGGCTTCCAGCCGATAGGTGATGTCGCCCTGGGTGCGTGACTTGCTCAGGCTGTCCTGGCCGGCACCGCGCAGGACCGCGCGCCTCGCGGCGTCGTCGCGCTCCAGCCGCGCAGCGCCTGCGAATGCCGCCGACATCGGACCGAACTTGATCGCGATGGTGCCCTTGACACGCTCTCCTTCGTATGAGTCGATGGTCGCACCGGGCAGGCAAGAGGCCACCGCAGGCAGGTCTCCCATGAACTTCCACACCTGGTCTTCCGGATAAGGCACGTCGAAATGCACTTCGATGGCGTTGCCCTTGGCCTTGGCCTTGGCCATCGCGGCGGGATCGACCTCTGCCATCTCCGCGGACGCCGCAGATTCCGCCGCGGCCTGCCTGGCGGCGGCAACCGCGAGCGGCTGCGCCTGGCTCGGCGCCGTGGCCGGGCGCGGTGCAACAGTTCGCGGGGCACTCAGTGCATGCCGCAGCTTTTCGACTTGTGCGTCCGGGGTGTCGCGCTGCTGCTGCAGCACATCGAGAATGGCGTCCACGATGCCCTGGTAGCCGGTGCAACGGCACAGGTTGCCGGAGAGTTCGAGGCGCACGCGCGCTTCGTCGGCCTGGGGCAGACGCAGGACGATGTCGCGCGCCGTGGTAAGCATTCCGGGTGTGCAGAAGCCGCACTGCAGCGCGTGATGCCGCGTGAACGCCGGGCGCAGCCGCTGCATCACCGCATCATCGTCGTAGCCTTCGATGGTGGTGACTTCCTGGCCCTCGCACGCCACGGCGAAGGTGATGCATGAGCGCGTCGGCTGGCCGTTGACGAGCACCGTGCATGCGCCGCAAACGCCATGCTCGCAGCCAAGATGGGTACCTGTCAGGCGCAGTTCGTCGCGCAGGAAGTCACCAAGATGCGTCCGTGGTTCCGCGTGCCGGCTGAAGCCGCGGCCATTGACCTGAATAGCGATGGGGATCAAGTCTGTTACTCCGCTGGCTTGTGGTTGGAAAAAACACCCGACTGCGCCAGGGCGCGCTCGACGCAGGCCGTGAAGAGCTTTCGGTCGATGCCGTCGCGATCAGGCAGCGCCCGGCCTACGGCCGCGCCCACCTTGTCGCGCTCTGAGGCTTGCGCGCCCTTGCTTGCAACTTCCGCCGCGAATTCGTTCAACAGGATCGGCGGCCCGTCAGCCGCCCCCAGCACCACGCGCGCACGGTTGCGCGAAACATCGAAATACACCGCGGCGCTGGCCTCGGCAAATTCGCCAGGCTTGCGGCAGACCTTGTGATAACCCCAGCGCGTGGCCGGCGTCTCGCACGGCACGTGGACGGCCACGATCAACTCATCGGACTCGAGCACAGTCGTATAGGCTCCGAGCATCACGCCATCCGCCTCGATCGTGCGTTCGCCGCGCGGCGACCTGAGCACGATGCGTGCACCGAGCGCGGCGAGCGTGACGACCCAGTCCGCGGCAGGATCTGCATGCGCCAGGCTACCTCCGACAGTGCCGCGGCTGCGGATCGCCCGGTAGGCGATACCGGCCGCGACCTGACGCATGGGATGCGCCGCCAGCGGCGGGTGCACGCCATCTTCGATCTCGGCATGTGTGACTGCCGCACCGATCTCGATCCACTCGCCCTTGCGACTGACTGCGCGCAACGCTGCGATGCCGGCGATGTCAACCACCTGCGCCGGTCGCGCAAGTCTCAAATTGAGCATCGGGCCGAAGGACTGGCTCCCACTCATCGCCTTTGCCATGCCGTCGCCCTTGGCCAGCACCTCGATCGCCTCATCCACGCCGAGCACTCGCGTGTACTCAAATTTCGCGGCCTTCATTTGACGAGCTCCTGTTGCGGCTTCGCGCTCTCGAGGGCCTTGAGCAGGCGCCGCGGTGTCAGAGGCGTCATCAGCACCTCGGCCGCGCCCGTGCCTCGCAATGCGTCGTTCACGGCGTTGAAGATCACCGCGGGCGGCGCGATGGCGCCTCCCTCCCCCACGCCCTTCGCGCCGAATTCGGTGTGAGGCGACGGTGTCTCGAAGTGCTCGATGCGGATGCGAGGCACTTCTGTGGCGCCAGGCAGGATGTAGTCGGCCAGCGTGGAAGCCAGCGGCTGGCCTTGGTCGTCGTACGGGCTCTCTTCGTACATCGCGGTGCCGATGCCCTGCGCGATGCCGCCGATGGTTTGGCCCTCTACGATCATCGGATTGACCATGGTGCCGCAATCCTCGACCACGACGTAGTCGAGGATCTCGACCTCGCCTGTCTGCGTGTCGACCGCGACGACGACGGCATGGGTCGCATACGTAAAGGTACCGGTGTCGACTTTGGGCTTGTACGCACGCGAAACCTCCAGGCCACCAAGATGCACGTTCTCGGGCAGGTCCTGCGGCGTGAGGTACCACGCGCCACCCACCTGGGACAGCGGAATCGACTTTTCTCCGGCCACGGCGAACCCTTCTACCAACGCGACGGTCTGCGGATCCACGCCCATGAGATAGGCGGCGATCGACTGGATGCGGGGCAGCAGTTCCTTGCACGCGGTCGCGATGGCGCCTCCCGACATGACGGTCGCCCGGGATGCGTAGGTGCCCGATGAGAAGGGCGTGAGCGCGGTGTCGCCATGCACGACCCGGATACGCGCAACGGGAATGCCGAGCACATCGTTGGCGATCTGCGCGAAACTGGTCTCCATGCCCTGGCCATGCGAGTGCACGCCGACGCGCACTTCGAGCCCGCCGTCCGCGGTCATCCGCACCACCGCCTGATCAAAACCGGGCACCACCGGAAGACCCCAGTTGGCGAACACCGTCGTGCCGTGCGCGGACTGCTCGGTATAAGTGGCCGTGCCGAACCCGATCCGGCGTCCGTCCGGCTCTCCCCGGGTTTGACGCTCACGCACGGCAGCCACTCCGACCATCTCGACGGCGCGGCGAAGGCTCGCGGGAAAGTCGCCGCTGTCGAAGTGCTTGTTGGCCACGTTGACGTAGGGCATGGCATCGGCCGGCACGAGGTTGTCCATGCGAACCTCCCACGGTTCCCGGCCCACTTCGCGCGCCACGGCATCCATCAGAAGTTCGATTGCAAAACAGACACCGGTGCGCGCCACGCCGCGGTAAGCCATGAAGCCCGGCTTATTGGTCGCGACACACAAGGTCTCGCATCGGTAGCCACGGAAGGTGTACGGACCGGGCAGGTTGCCGATCGCTTGACCAGGCTCCAGGCCCACGAAGAACGGATAGTACGAATAGGCGCCGCCGTCGATGGTGATGACAGCGTCCAACGCCAGGAGCTTGCCCGTGCGGTCCGCGTAGGCAGTGAGCTTGTAGTGATGCTGCCGCGTGTTGGCACCGACGATCAGATGCTCGCGCCGATCCTCAAGATAGCGAAATGGGGTTCGGTACGTCTTGGCCAGCCAGGCAATGCACAGATCTTCGGGGTACAGCTGCCCTTTATAGCCAAAGGCGCCTCCCACGTCGGGGGACACCACACGCACCGCCTCCTCGTTCATCGAGAGGTGCTGGGCGATGCCGACGCGCAGCAAATGCGGAACCTGCGTCGCACTTACGACCACAAGTTGATCGGCCTGGAAGTCCCAGTAGGCCAGCACCGACTTTCCCTCCAGCGGCACGATGCACTGGCGCGACAGCTCGACGGTGCGACTGACTTTCACCTCCGCCTTCGCGGCAAGTTCATCGAAGTCGCGATTGGCCCGCAGCGTGAGAAAGACATTGTCTTTCCACCCAGGATGAAGGAAGTCTCCCGTCGCCGCAAGAGAAGACTCGGCGCCGTGGTAGACGGGCAGCTCGTCATAGGAAACCTGAACCTCTTCGAGCAGGTCTTCTGCCACTGCACGCGTTGGCGCAACGGCCATGGCGATCGCCTCTCCCACGTGCCGGACCTTGCCCGAAGCCAGCGGCGGCAAGGCCGAGTACTGGTATGTGGGCAGCGAAGACGGCGAACCGATGTCCGCCGCGTCCGTCATCATCTCGCGCACGAAGATCTTCCCCGCATGCTCCTGCGGAATCTCGACACCCGTGATGGTGGCGTGCGCCAGCGGGCTGCGCAGGAAGGCGACCTCCTGCAGACCAGGCAGCACGAAGTCGCCCACGAAATTGCCTTTGCCAACCATGTGGCGCGCGTCTTCCTTGCGAGGCACACGGGCGCCGATGCCCTCGGGCTTGAGAACTCTCGCCGGGATGTCTGCCTGGTTCATGCGTTTCCTTCTGCTTGACTGATTGTTCCCGGGCGCCGCTCGGGATGTTCGGCATCGTCCGAGGTCAGGACTTCATGCGTATTTGTGACAGTGTACGTTCATAAGTATAGGCCTGCTTGTCACGCGCGTGAAGACGGTGGTTGATGATGAAAACCCTGATCCATCCATCTCCCTGATTCGGTGCACTCTAGCGCCTATACGCACTGTTTCCGACCTTCTCATACAGGCATCTCCATCCACTCTGGTGCAAGTCCAACAAGTACAAACCCGCACTTGAAAAAAGAATTCGGCCGCCCTAATATGACAGTTCACTGAGTATTTATTTCAGTTCTCTGAACGACAGGATAGAAGCCCATGGATTGGATCAAGGTCGCCTCGGCGCAAGAGCTGAGCAACGATGAATCGAAGACCGTCGATGTCGCTGGCTATGGGGTTGCGCTGTACCGGATCGACGACGAATTCTTTGCCACCGACAGCATGTGCACTCATGCCACCGCGCTGCTGTCGGAGGGCTACGTGGAAGACGGTTGTGTCGAATGCCCGCTGCACCAGGCCCGCTTCGACATTCGCACGGGCAAGGCGATGTGCGCGCCGGCCACCGTGGACCTGCGCACCCACACCGTAAAGCGGGAGGGCGATCACATCTACGTGCTGTCGCCCGCTGGCAAATGACATCGCGCGGCATCGTCATCGTCGGTGCGGGCCAGTCGGCGGCCGTTGCGGCACATGCCCTGCGCGAGCACGGCTATAGCGGGCGCATCACGATGGTGGGCCGGGAGCGCCACAGGCCGTATGAGCGCCCTCTGTTGTCGAAGGCCGTCCTGGTGGCTGCGGAGGCGCCCAGGCTCGACGTGCTCACCGACGACGCCTGGACACGCAGCGACGTCGAACTGCTGAGCGGCAGCGAAGCGGTTGCACTGGATCTCCAGCGGCAACATGTCCATCTTGCGGACGGGCGGATACTCGCGTACGAGTCCTGCCTGATCGCCACCGGCGGTGAGGCCACCACGCTGGCGTGCGTGCCGGCCTGCCGCGCGGGCGTGCACTACATCCGCACGCTGGACGACGCGCATCGGCTGCGCACCGCACTCCAGGCAAAGCCGCAGGTCGCGGTTCTTGGCGGTGGATTCCTCGGCCTCGAGGTCGCAAACTCGGCGCTGTCCGCGGGCGCCTCGGTGACGGTGCTCGAACGCGCGCCATCACTGCTAGATCGCTTCGTGCCGCCGCAGGCGTCTGAATGGATCGAAGCGAAGTTGCACGCAGCGGGCGCCAGGCTCCTGCTCGGCGCTTCCTGCAGTGGCGTCCATTCATTGCCGCAAGGCCGGTTGCGCTTGAGCACCAGCACCGGCGATCTCGAAGTGGACGAGGTGGTCATCGCCATCGGCTTGTCTCCGAACGACGCGCTGGCGCGCGATGCGGGGCTGGAGACGGCAGCAGGCAGCGGCATTTTGGTCGACGCGTCTTGCCGCACGAGCAACGCACACGTGTTCGCATGCGGCGACTGCACCAGCCAGCGCCGTGCCGGACAGGCGGCGCCGACGCGCCTTGAATCCTGGCAGAACGCGAACGAGCAGGGGCGCACTGCCGCTGCCGCCATGCTCGGCCTGCCTCTTCCCGCACCCGCGGTGCCGTGGTTCTGGACTGACCAGGGCAAACACAACATCCAGATGCTGGGCCTGCCGGCCAGCGATCTGGAATACGTGCGCCGTGGTAGCCCGGCCAACGACAAGGTGCTATGGATCGGCCATCGGGACTGCGTGCCGGTGCACGGCGTCGCAATCAACGCAGGCGCCGATCTGCGGGCCGTTCGCCCGCTCTTCGAACGCGGGCGGCGCGTGCGGTGGGACGACTTCGCACTGGACGCTACCAACCTTCGCACATGGGCCAAGCAGATGCAAGCCGACGTCGCGACCACCACTTAAACCACCTCTCTCAAAGCTAAGGAGCTTTCATGTATCAATCGCAGGCGGTCATCGGCATCACGAATGCCCGGAAGAATCCGCCCTTGGAACAGTGCGTCTGGCCCGCGGACGCCATGAACAACATCCCGGACTGGGTCTACACCAGCCAGGCGAACTATGACCAGGAGATCGAGCGCATCTTTCGGGGGGACACCTGGAACTTTGTCGCCCTGGAAGCGGAGATTCCCAACCCCGGCGACTACAAGCGTGGTTACGTGGGCGCCACGGCCGTCGTGATCGTGCGCGCGGAGGACGACACGATCTCCGTCTTCGAAAACCGCTGTGCCCATCGCGGCGCGGAGTTCTGTCGCGCCAGCCAGGGCAACACGAAGGAGTTCGTCTGCCCCTACCACCAGTGGTCATACGACCTCAAGGGCAACCTGCAGGGGGTCCCGTTCAAGCGTGGCATCAACAAGGTGGGCGGCATGCCGGCGGACTTCAAGAACGCCGACCACGGCACCCGCCAGCTGCGCGTAGCCACCCGCAACGGCGTGGTGTTTGCCACCTACTCCGACAAGACCCCTCCGCTGGAGGAGTACATGACGAAGGAGATCGTCGAGGAGTTCGACGTTCCGTTCTCGGGCAAGAAGCTAAAGATCCTCGGCTACTGCCGCAACGAGCTCCCGTGTAACTGGAAGATGTACCACGAGAACCTCAAGGATCCCTACCACGCGACGCTGCTGCATTCGTTTCTCGTGGTGTTCGGTCTGCTGGTCCCCGGCATCAAGTCGATCGTCTTTGCGGACAAGGTGCATGGCCGGCACGGCTTCATGGCGTCGGCCAAGCCGGACGAGATCTACGCTACGGTCGCCGACGACGACAAGGCGCAGATGCGCTCCTTCAGCGACAACCTTCGGTTGCGCGACGAACGGTTCCTCGACTACGTGCGAGAGTTCAAGTCGCCCTGGTCCGCCAACATGATGACCATGTGGCCGAACCTCATCGTGCAGCGCCAGATGAACACGATGGGCGTGCGCCAGATCATTCCGAACGGCCCGAACAGCATGGTGATGCAGTGGACGATGTTCGGGTACGAGGACGACACGCCGGAGATGACACGGCACCGCCTTCGCCAGGGCAACCTCATGGGCCCGGCCGGCTTCCTGGGCCTCGAGGACAACGAGGCTTTGAAGTTCGTGCAGGAAGGCCTGCGCAACTCTTCCACGGACAACAACGTCGTGAAGCTTGATGCCGGCCACCAGGGCACGACACGCAATCTCATCTCCGAGTCCTGCATCCGCTCCCTCTACCAGTATTACCGGGACGTGATGGATGTCCGTGTCGCGGAGAAAGCAGCATGAAGGATCGCCTCGCCTACGCCAAGACCACCATCTCGCCGCGACGCGCGGCTGAACTGCGCGCCGAGATCGAGTCGTTTCACGTCGAGTACTGCGCGGTCCTGGATGCGAACGACGTGGAACGCTGGCCGGACTTCTTCAGCCAGGAAGCGACGTACCGCGTGACATCGCGCCAGAACGCGCTCTTGAACATGCCCGTGGGACTCATCTACTGCGAAGGCCTGGACATGATCATCGACCGCGCCCTCGCCGTCGCGCACTCGCAGATGTTCGCGCCGCGGCACATGCTGCATGTGCTGGGGATTGCCCGCGTACTGGAAGAGACGGAAAACACGATCAGTTCCCAGACGCCCTTCATCCTCATGCAGACCCTTGTGGAGGGCCCATCGACGGTGCATCTGGCCGGGGTCTACCACGACCGCTTCGTGCGCGAAGGCGACCGGCTGCTGCTTGCCAGCCGTGAAGTGATCCACGACACCGAAATTCTCGACACCGCCTTGGCGTACCCGGTCTGAGGCCACCCAGGAAGACTATGAATCAAACTCCCAAAATCGCACTTGAAGAGCACTTCTCGGCCCCAGGGTTCGACGCGTACTCCTCCCCCTACACGCGGGCGCTTCCCGCCGCATTCGTCGCCAAGCTCGACGCTCGGCTGACCGACTTCGACGACCAGCGCCTCTCGGAAATGGACGCAGGCAACATCGAGTACGTCGTGCTATCGCAGACCATGCCCGGCGTACAGGCCGAGGTGGATCGCGACACCGCCATCCGCCGGGCGCGCGAGAACAACGAGTTCCTCGTCGAGCGTGTCTCGCGCCATCCGCAGCGCTTCGGTGCCTTCGCCCACGTGGCCATGCAGGATCCGGCCGCCGCGGCCAAGGAGCTGGAGCGCACCGTGGTCGAACACGGTTTCAAGGGCGCGATGATCAACGGACACACCCTCGGCCGATATTACGAAGGTGCCGCATTCGATGTGTTCTGGGAGCGCGCAGAGGCGCTAGGCGTACCCATCTACTTGCATCCCAACGCGTTCAGCCAAGCACCGGCTCTGCTCGAAGGCATGCCGGTGCTCCAGGGCGCAGCCTGGGGATGGGGCGTCGAGACAGCGGGCCATGCGTTGCGCCTGCTGTTCGGCGGGGTGTTCGACCGCTTCCCGCGCTTGACCCTGGTGTTGGGCCACATGGGCGAGGCCCTGCCGTACCAGCGCTGGCGCATCGACAGCCGCTTCGCCGCGTATCCATCGGGCATCACGCTGGCGCGCAAGCCCAGCGAGTACATCGGCAGCAACATCCTGATCACCACGTCGGGCGTGTGCTCCGCACCGGCGTTGCTGGGCGCCATTGGCGAGCTCGGGGCACAGGCCGTGCTCTTCTCGGTGGACTACCCCTACGAGTCGACCGCCGAGGCCTGCGACTTCATCGAAGCCGCCCCGCTGGACGACAAGACGCGGGCACAGGTGTGCCATGGCAATGCGCGCCGGCTCTTCAAGCTGGGCAGCCCGGAAGACCTGGCGCTGCTTCAGTTCTGACACTCACTCGAAAGGAAAAAAGATGGCAGTCAGCGACTATCAGATGATCAGGGCGTGGGACGAAGTCCTGAAGCTCAGCAAAGTGGAGCGCGGCCAGACCGTCTCCATTCTGTGCGGCCCCCACACACACCCGCAGACACTCCAGACGGCGACGATCGCCGCGCAGGCCGCGGGCGCGATCGTGACCCGGATCGAGCTGCAACCCATCAACGCGGAGAAAGCAACCAGCCGCGACCGGATGAACTATCTGGGTGAAACACCGCTCACGAACAATCCAGTCGCACTCGCTGCAATGAAAAATAGCGATCTCGTCCTTGACTTGATGGTTCTCCTGTTCTCTCCAGAGCAACTGGAAATTCTAGAGTCCGGAACAAAGATTCTTTTGGTCGCGGAGCCGCCCGAGGTACTGGTGCGAGCGATTCCTACTGAGGACGATCGCAAGCGCGTCTTGGATGCATCGAAGCTTCTCAAAAAGGCTAAAAAGATGCACGTGACGTCGGCGGCTGGAACGGATGTGACGTTCCAGCTCGGCGAATTTCCCGTCATCACGGAGTACGGTTTCTGCGAGGAACCCGGGCGCTGGGACCACTGGCCGAGCGGCTTCCTCTTCACTTTCGCCAACGAAGGCGGCAGCGACGGAACCATCGTGATCGATCGCGGCGACATCCTACTGCCACAGAGGAACTACGTCTCGGACAAGATCACATTGAACTTGCGCGACGGTTTCGTGCGCAGCATTGAAGGTGATGTCGATGCCGCCATGCTGCGCGAGTTTATGGAGGCCTACAAGGATCCCGAAGCCTACGCTATCGCGCACATCGGCTGGGGAATGCAGCCCCGTTGCTACTGGCACACGTTGTCGCTGATGGACCGCGAGGCGACAACTGGTCAAGATGCGCGCGCGTTCGAAGGTAACTTCCTGTTTTCCCTGGGCCCGAACAACGAGGCTGGTGGCTCCCGCACCACGCCTTGCCACCTCGACATTCCGCTGCGCAATTGCACGGTGGCGCTGGACGGCACCGTCGTGGTCCGCGACGGCAAGGTGATCGACGAGGCCTTCCAATGAGCTTCGATCAGGCTATCTACCAGAAGCAAGGATTCGGCAATGCCGTCGCGCCGCTGGCGCCCTACGGCCTGCTGATCATCGACTTCGTCAATGGTTTCGCCGATCCGCTCACCTTCGGTGGCGGCAACATCGCCGACGCGATCGAAAGCACACGCGGGCTTCTCGACAAAGCGCGACAGCGCCAATGGCCGATCGTGCACACGCGGGTGGTGTACCAGGACGATGGTGCCGACGCCAACATCTTCGCGCTCAAGGTGCCCCCCATCCTTGCCTTGCGTGAGGATGCGCCGGAAAGCCAGATCGTGCCTCAACTGCAGCCGGAGGCCGGGGAACTGGTGCTGCGCAAGACCAGCCCCTCGGCCTTCTTTGGGACTTCGCTGGCCGCCTGGTTGTCCCTGCGCGGCGTACGCACGCTACTGATTGCCGGGTGCACGACAAGCGGCTGCGTGCGCGCCAGCGTGGTCGACGCGATGTGCCACGGGTTCCGCCCGCTCGTCGTGACCGACTGCGTGGGCGACCGTTCGCTGCAGGCCCACGACGCCAACCTGTTCGACATGAATCAGAAATACGCGACCTTGATGGCCCGCGACGTCGCCCTCGAAGCGACCGGCAAGGCAGCAGACATCGCGCCGGTCTGATACGCCGTTCGGAGCTCCGCCAACTCATTCGACCCTCCGGTGCTCACTGCACCGGCCACGCCCCACTACCCGGATAGAACAATGACCATCAAATTTGTTGCCGCCCTGGCGGTTTCCCTCGCGACGATCTCCTTTCAGTCCCGTGCCGACGTCATCAAGGTGGGCGTCATCGCGCCGATGTCCGGGCCGTTTTCGGTCGTGGGGCAAACCTGGGAGGGTGCGACCAAGGCCTATCAGAAGCTCAACGGCACGACCGTGGGCAAGCACACGATCGAAGTCGTCTACCGCGACCTTCCCGAGATCAACCCTGCGCAGGCCAAGGCGCTGGCACAGGAACTGATCGTCAAGGAAGGTGCGCAGTACATCGCTGGCCTTTACTTCACGCCCGACACCCTGGCCGTGGCTGCGCTAGCGCAGGAGGCCAAAGTACCGGTCGTGATCTTCAATGCATCCACGTCGTCGCTGCTCGACAAGTCTGACTTCCTGCTGCGCACTTCATACACCCTGCCGCAGATGGCGGTGCCCGTGGCCAAGTACGCTCTCGAGAAAAGCGTCCGCAATGTCGTCACGCTGGTTAGCGACTTCGGTCCTGGCCTGGACGCCGAGAAATCCTTCACCACGGCCTTCATCGGCGGCGGCGGCAAGCTGCTCGAGGCCATCCGCGCGCCGTTGAAGACAACCGATTTCGGTCCGCTGATGCAGCGCGTGAAGGCGCTCAAGCCCGATGCCCTCTACGTCTTCGCCCCGGGTGGCCCTTCGACCTATGCGATGGTCAAGGCCTACAACGAGGCCGGCCTCAGAACTGCCGGCGTGCGCTTTCTCGGCACCGCCGAGACCGATGAGGACCAGCTGCGGGCCATCGGCCCAGAGCTTCTCGGCATCGAGACCGGCATGTTCTATTCGGCCACGCACAACTCGGCGCTGAACAACGCCCTCATCAAGGCATTCGGCGAGGTTGCACCTAAGGCTATTCCGACCGTTCAGCTCGCCAACGCCTACGACGGCCTCCACGTGATCTATCGCATGGTCCAGGCCACCGATGGGCAGCGCGATGGGGTCAAGGCGCTCGCCAGCGCCAAGGGGTACGCGTGGGAGAGTCCGCGAGGCCCGGTGAAGATCGACCCGACTTCCCGCGAGTTCGTGCAAAACGTCTACATGCGCGTGGTCGAGAAAGACCCGTCAGGGCGCTTCGTGAACCGCGAATTCCGCACGTTCGAGATGCAGCCCGATTACGGCCGCACCCAGAACGTGTCCAAGTAACGCAGAGCCTGCAGCATGTCTCTCTCGCTCCTGAGCAGCATTCTGATCGACGGGATCGCCTACGCGATGATCCTTTTCATGATCACAGTGGGCCTGTCGATGACGATGGGCCTCATGCGGGTGGTGAACCTGGCGCATGGCGCCTTCGCGATGCTCGGCGGCTTCTTTGCAGCCACCATTCCGCAACGCCTGGGGGTGCCGGCCTGGCTGGGATTCCTGCTGGCCATCGCCCTGGTCGGGCTTGTTGCGCTGCTGTTCGAGCGCATCCTGCTGCGGCGCTTCTATGGACGTGACGATCTCGACCAGATGCTGGTGACGATCGGGCTGATGTTCCTGGCGACGGCTGCGGTGAACCTGATGTTCGGCTCCACCGTGACATCCGTGGCGCTGCCCGAGCTTTTCAACGGCACGGTCGATCTGGGCTTCCGCTCCATTCCGCGGCATCGGCTTATCGTCGTGGGTTGCGGGCTCGTCGTCGTCTGCGTGCTCTGGCTGACGGTGGACAGATCTTCCTTCGGCATCCGGGTGCGCGCCGCTGTCGACAACGCGCCCATCGCACGCGCGATCGGCATCGACACCACGAAGATCTACGCAGCCACCTTCGTGATGGGCGCAGCGCTTGCGGCACTGGGCGGCATCGCTGGTGCAGAACTTCTGCCCATGGAGTCGACATACGCGTCCAAGTACCTGGTGATCCTGCTGGCCGTCGTCGCCGTCGGGGGCAACGGAAATCTCTTCGGCTCATTCTTCGCAGCGTTGCTGCTCGGCATTGTGGAAACTTCGATGAAATACATGGTCCCGCAGCTCGCATCGGCTGCGTTTTTCCTCACGATGATCATCGTCCTATTGGTTCGGCCGCAAGGGCTGTTCGGGAGGCACGCATGAACACGGTCACTGCGCCGCGGGCAGTGCCCGCACCGTCTCGCGCCCGCCCATGGATGCAGCTGCGCGGAGAACTCGTGCTGCTGCTGGTGGGGCTGCTGGCCTTCGTGCTGTTTCCGCATGACCTCGGCTTGCTGACCAACATGGCGACCATGTCGATCTTCGCGCTGTCTCTGAGTCTCGTACTGGGGCAGGCCGGCATTGCGACCCTGGGCCAGGCCGCGCTGTACGGCAGTGGCGCCTACGTCGCGGGCTGGACGGCGCTGTACCTGACGGCAGACCCGATCGCCGGCTTGCTGCTCGGCGGGCTCGGCGGCGGAGTGATCGCGGTGCTAAGCGGCGCAGTGATGCTGCGGTCGACCAAACTCACGCTGGTCATGCTGACCATCGCGGTCGCCCAACTGCTGCTCGAACTGGCCAACTGGGCGAGGTGGCTCACAGGCGGCGACGACGGCCTTGCCGGTTTCAACATCGCGCCGCTGTTCGGCATCTGGGAGTTCAGCTTCCTGAGCTACACGGGCTACTTCTATGCCCTGGGTGCACTCGTGCTCGTGTACTTCCTGCTGAGGAACGTCGTGGAGTCGCCTTTCGGCCTGACGGCCAAGGCCATCCGCCAAGACCCTGGACGGGTTCAGGCGCTGGGGGGCCGCGTCTACCTGCACCTGCTGGCGGTCTACACCGTCGGCGGCATTGTGGCGGGGCTGGCGGGCGCATTGACGGCACAGACCAGCAAGGTCGCCAATCTCTTCATGCTTGACTTCTCGACGTCGGCAGGCGTCGTCGTCATGATCGTTCTGGGCGGAACACGCCGCCTGTCGGGCGCCGTGCTCGGCACCGTCGCCTACATGACCATTCATCACATCGCATCGACCCTGAACCCCTACCACTGGCTGTTCATCATCGGGTCGATGCTGATCGTCGTCCTCATCGTGTTGCCCGAGGGGCTGATCGGGCTGTTCGACCGCGCCGTGGCGTACGCCCGGCAGCCTCGCCGTAGCGGGGTGGCACGATGACTCACCGGCTCCAGACGCACAACCTGAGTCACTCCTTTGGCGGCCTCGCGGTCACGCAGAACGTCTCGCTGTCGCTTCCCCACGGCGCGCGCACGGCATTGATCGGCCCCAACGGCGCCGGCAAGACGACGCTGGTCAACCTGCTGAGCGGCGCCCTGCGCCCGCAGTCGGGCGACATCCAGTTGGACGGGCGCTCGATCGTCCAGTTGCCGCAGTACGCTCGCGTGCGCAATGGCATCGTCCGCACGTTCCAGATCAGCCGCCTGTTCAAGGAACTGACCGTGGCGGACAACGTCAAGGTCGCGGTGCTGCAGCGGCATCGGGCCTCCATGCAGTGGTGGCCCTCGCCTTCGCGTTCCGCGCGCGTACAGCAGGATGTGGACGAGACGCTCGGCATGCTGGGCCTGCACCCGTATGCGAACCGTGTGGTGGGACAACTGGCACTGGGAGAACAACGGCTCGCGGAAATTGCCCTGGCACTCGCGATGCGGCCCCAGGTGCTGCTGCTCGATGAACCGGGCGCAGGCGTGCCGCAGGGCGAAGGCGGCCGCATCATGGAAGCCATTGCGCGCCTGCCGAAGGATCTGTCGGTACTGCTGATCGAGCACGACATGGACCTGGTGTTCCGGTTCGCGTCGCACATCATCGTGCTGGTCGCCGGTGCGGTGATGGTCGAAGGAACGCCACAGGAAGTCGCTGCCAACGAGCAAGTCAAGCAAATCTATTTCGGACGAGACGGTCATGCCCCAGCCCACCACTGAACTCCGGTTCGACGACGTCACCGCAGGCTATGGCGGCCTGCCGGTGCTCGAGCATCTCAGCTTCAGCGTGCGCGAAGGCGAGCGACTCGGCCTGATCGGGCGCAACGGCGCCGGCAAGACCACCACGCTCGCGACCGCCATGGGCCTGGCCGACCTGATGAAGGGACACATCCACTTCGGCGGCGCCGACATCAGCAACGCGAGCACCTATGCACGCTCGCGCGCCGGCCTCGGCTACGTTCCGCAGAGCCGCGACATCTTCCCCTCGCTGACAGTCGAGGAGAACCTGCTGTCCGGCTTGCAGGGGCGCTCGGCAAGCGTCGCCCTACCACCGATCTATGCACTGTTTCCTCGGCTCAAAGAGCGCCGACGCAACGGAGGCACGCAGCTGTCGGGCGGCGAGCAGCAAATGCTGTCGGTGGCACGCGCACTCGTGGGGCAGCCGCGAATCTTATTGCTCGACGAACCGCTCGAAGGCCTGGCGCCGATGGTGCGCGAGGAGTTGATGGATGCCATCGTCCGGATGAGTGATCAGCTCGGCGTGGGCTGCATCATCGTGGAGCAGCACGTGGATGTCGTTCTCGAGTTCTCCAACAACGTGATCGTGCTGGAACGCGGACTGACCGCCTACGCCGGGTCTGCGGCGGTGCTGAGTGGCGAAGAGGCATTGCTCAACCGCACCATCGGCATCCAGAAGTGCTGAAGACGAACTCGCCGGTGGCTCAACGCGATTCGCTCCAAAAGGAAGGTCCACGCTCGTGCAGCAATGCGCATCTTTGATGACTCGGCGCGGTCAAGCACTGAAGCCACCGATCGACCGGCTCCGTTCGATCGCGGTGTAGGCCAAGGCTGCTGCACGTTCTTCTCGGCGTGCGTAACGACCGCGCCATTCCACCGTTCACATTCACTTCGTCATAAGGATCCGCACATGACGCCCTCTCCTCGTTCACCTTCAGAACTGCGGCAGCATTGGCGCTACGTCCTGGGTTGCTTCCTTGGCTTGGCCAGCGGCGTCTCATCGCTGTACTTCTACAGTTCAGGTCTGTTTCTGAAGCCGCTCGCCGCCGAGTTCGGGTGGACCCGAGGCACTGCGTCCCTGGGCTCGCTGATCAGCAGCGTGCTGCTCGGATGCGCGGCGCCGTTCATCGGACAGGTGATCGACCGGTACGGCGCGCGACGCGTCACCCTGCTCTCCCTTGTGGGCCTATCCACCTCGTTCCTGCTTTTGGGCGTTTGGACACAAGGGTTGGCCAGTTTTCTGGCGCTGGTCACGGTCTTGACACTGCTCGGTGGCGCGACCTCGCCCTTGTCCTTCACGAAGATCCTCGTAGGCAAGTTCTCTCGGCAACGCGGACTGGCGCTGGGCATCGCCATCACCGGAACGGGCGTCGGGGCTATCCTGATTCCCCTGATCGTCACGCCGGCCATCACCCATTTCGGATGGCGCGCCACCTACCTGGGCCTTGCGGCGGTCGTCCTTGTACTCTTGCCGTTGATCGCCTACTTCCTGCGGAGCGCGGATGCGGCCCCTGCAGACGAGGGCCGCCGTGCCTCAGCCGGACATAATCTGAAGGCGCTGGCCGACCCGCACTTCTTCCGCATTGCCGCGGTCTTCCTGTTGTGCTCGGTCGGCATCTTCGGCACGATCGTGCACGTCGTTCCGATGCTCACCGACCTGGGGCTTTCCCCGAACCGTGCCGCCGGTCTCGCCAGCATCCTTGGCGTCGCGGTCATCGTCGGTCGGATCGTCACCGGCTTTCTTCTGGACGTGTTCGATGCCGCGCGCTTGTCAGCGACGCTCTTCATGCTGTCTGCCACCGGCATGCTGCTTCTGGCAACCGGCCAACCGGCGCTGGTGCTTCCGGGGTTGCTCATGACAGGCTTCGCGGTCGGCGCAGAGTTCGATCTCGCAGCCTATCTGGTGAGCCGAAAATTCCCACTGAACCTCTACAGCACCCTCTTCGGGGGCGTCTATGCCACGGTGGCCATCGGCGCCGGCATCGGGCCATTTCTCGCGGGACGGCTCTTTGACATTTCCGGCAGCTATGTCTCGTGGCTCTGTCTGGCAGCGGGGCTGCTGGTCGCGGCCGCAATGCTCTGCCTCACGGACCGTCCGGCCGCCAGGCACGCGAGCGGCACGGCCGCAGCGGCGGGTCCGGGCGAGCGCTGAGTTCGCTGCGCCTTCACTTTGGTCACGATGCACAGTCTCCGTGCGCTCCTAGGCCCGCTGCGCGTGTTCGATGCAGTGTGCCGCGCCAAGGGGATCACGCGCGCCGCTCAGGTGCTTCATGTGACGCCCGGTGCGGTCAGCCAGCAAGTCAAGCAGCTGGAGGTCGGGCTGGGCGCGCAGCTGTTTCAGAAATCTGGCCGCGAGATCGAGCTCACCGCGGTAGGCAGACGACTGGCCCACCGCGTCTCGGACGCGTTCGACCGCCTGAACGATGCGCTCGCTGACGTGGGCGATCTCCAGACGGACAAGCGGCTGCGCCTGAAAGTGGCGCCGAGCCTTGCCATCCGTTGGTTGGTACCTCGCCTGCGCGGTTTCTACGCGCAATACCCCGACATCGATCTCGAGATTTCGACGATCGCGATGGCCGACGATATCCGGCTCGAGGGCGCTGATTGCGCGATCCGTCATGGCATGGGAGAGTGGGCCGATGTCGAGTTGGACCACCTCTTCGACGACGAATTTCTTCCCGTCTGCGCACCTAATCTGGCCGGGCATTTGACTACGCCTCAAGACCTGCTGCAAGCCAACCTGCTGCACTCGATGATGCGCCCGGAAGCCTGGTCACTATGGTTCCGTTCGGCTGGACTTGTGGATTCCCCAAGCCTGCATGGAATCACAATGGCGAATGCTGCGCTGTGCTACCAGGCTGCGGCTGATGGATTGGGGATTGCTATCGCCCAGCGCGCCTACATCGACGAGGACCTGCGCAGCGGGCGGCTCGTCGTTGCCGTGGATCACGTCGCCAGGACGGAGTCTGGTTACTACTTGGTCTGCGATCCGCTGAAAGCGGCAGAGGCCCCCGTGAGGCTTTTCAGAAACTGGATCCGTTCCGTCCGATAACAGCGATGCGAGGCAGCGCGCCGCACTGCCCTCCCTGCGCGTCGGCAACACTTTTCAGCACACTGACAGTCGCGGCGGACAACCTGTCATCGCCCATGAAACCTTGCCACCGCGCGCGGCGCCCCCTCGAAGACAGCGTCAAAGACTGATGACCGCGATTCCGGCCATCACGACCGCGACGCCGGCGAGACGGCGCTCGAGATGCCCCTCGCGGAACCATATGCACGCGACGAGCGAGCCGATGACGATCGACGACTCGCGCAGCGGCGCGACGAGCGCCACCGGCGCCTTGAGCATGGCGGTGAGAACCAGGATGTACGCGAGCGGAGAGAACACCGCCACGATGAGGATCGGCAAGGCGTCGGCACGGAGGGCCGCGCGAGCGCGACGGCGTCGGTGCAACACGCTGGGCGCCAGGATCAGGCTTTGCACCAGCAGCGTGGCGGCGTAGTAGCTCACAGGCGCCAGGTTCAGATCGATGACCGAGTAGCCGTCCCACAGCGTATACGCAGCGATGGTCGCCCCCGTCGCAGCCCCCCAGATCAAGCCCTGGACCGGGCGGCGGCCTGCGCGGCTGAGCGGGTTGCCAGTGACCACGAGAATGCCTGCCACGACGAGCGACGCGCCGAACATCGCGTCGGTGCTGAGCCGTTCACCCAGAAGCAGGATCGCGAAGAGCATCGTCAGTACCGGTCCGGTGCCACGCGCGACCGGATAGACCACGCCCAGCTCGGCGCGGTCGTACCCGGCTTGCAAGGTGAGCGAGTAGGCGGTGTGCAACACGGCGGAGAAAGTGGCACCCGCCCACAGTCGCCAGTCCAGCATCTGCTGCTCGCCGGCGCCGAAGGCAAGGCTGATCGGCACGCACAGCAGCGCCGAAGCACAGGTATAGGCGCCGACGAACAACACGGCATCACCGCGCTTGAACTTCGATGCCAGGTTCCATGCCGCGTGGGCGACCGCTGCCGCGAGGACCATCGCGACGGTGCCGGGCGGCATCAGCCGATATCGGGCAGGTCGATGCCCGCCCTTTCCGCACGGCGGCCGCGCTGCGGGTCGCGCAACGCGAGGGCCGCGACCAGTGCGTCGATCACCACGAGCTGCGCCAACCGACTTCCAGCCGCAGCCATCTGGGCCGGCAGCGGTGCGCCGCCGACAACCAGCGCGACGTCCGCGAGAGTCGCCAGGGGCGTGCCATATTGGTTGGTGACGGCGATCAGCGAGGCGCCGGCAGAAGACGCCGCGTCGGCGATGGCCAGCGTCGTCGACGTGCGTCCGGTCGAACTGACGGCGATGACGGCGTCACCGGGGCCGAGGAGGCGCGTGGCGATCATCGCCGACAGGTGATCCTGGATACCGATGGTCGTCACGCCGACCGCGCGCAAACGGAACACCGCATCGGCGGCGACCGTCGCAGACGGGCCGGCGCCGAATGCGATCACCTGGCGCGCGCGCTGGATGGTGCTCACCGCTTGGTCGAGCGCGGCCAGTTCAATGGCACCGCCGAGCGCGGTCAGCGCGTCGGCACCTGCGCGGATCGAGGCCTCGAGCACCGCGGCCGTTGTCGCACCGACCGCGAGTACCTCAGGGGGCGCGAAGAATTGCGCGGTGCCGCGTGCACGAGCGATTTCGATCTTGAGTTCGGTGAACCCGCTGAACCCGATCGCACGCGCGGCACGGACCACGCTTGGCGGCGAGACCCCGGCGCGGGCGGCCACCTGGGCGGTCGTGCTCGCCCCGACAAACAAGGGATCAGCAAGCAGCAGCTCGACCACCTTGGCCTCGCTTGCGGCCAGGTCGCCACTGCGCGCCTGGATGCTTCCGATCCACTGCACCAATCGCGCTTCTCTTGAAACTCCATTACCATTATCATTCATCTTAAGTAATATGTTACATAACAACCGCGGACCGTGCAAGCCTGCTAAGCACGGCACCGAACACGCAATTCAAAGGAGCCTGTCTTATGAGTGCACCGAGCGATTCATCCATCGCCGTTGTGGGTCCGGGGGCCATCGGCACCGCCGTCGCGGTGGCCCTGCACGAAGTCGGTCGCACGCCGTTGCTATGCGGCCGCACACTCCGCGAGCGCCTGACGTTGGAAGATGGCGATCGCCTCGTGACGGTCCCCGGCCCGGTCCGGGTAGATCCCGCACAGATCTGGCGCACCGTCGACCTTGTGCTTCTCGCGGTCAAGACGACACAGATCGAGGCCGCCGGCGCATGGCTCGCCGCGTTGTGCGGCCAGGACACGGTGGTGTGCGTACTGCAAAACGGCGTGGAGCAAGTGGAGCGCGTCGCCCGCCAAGCCCCGCACGGGAAAATCGTTCCCGCGGTCGTGTGGTTCCCTGCACAGGCGCAACCCGATGGCTCGGTGCGTCTGCGTGGGGAGATGCGCCTCAGCCTGCCGGACACGTCGGGCGCCCGCGTGGTGGCCGAGATGCTGCAAGACACCCGGTGCCGCGTTGAGGTGTCGGCGAGCTTCCACGCGCTGGCTTGGCGCAAGCTGCTGCAGAACGCGGTGGCCGGACTCATGGCGCTCACGCACCGGCGCTCCGGCATGTTCGGCCGCTCCGACATCGCCGAGCTGGCCCTCGCCTATCTCCGGGAATGCCTGGCCGTGGCCCGCGCCGAAGGCGCGCAACTCGGTGACGAGGTGCCGCGGGAAATCCTCGACAAGTTCCAGGCATCTCCCGCAGACATGGGCACCTCCATCCTCACGGATCGCGAGGCCGGCCGGCCGCTGGAATGGGATGTGCGCAACGATGTCATCGCGCGTCGCGGCCGCGCTCGTGGCATCCCGACGCCGATCAGCGATGTCCTGGTGCCGCTCCTCGCAGCCGCGAGCGACGGCCCTGGCTGATCCCGGCCGACGAGCGCACGGGCGCGCCTCTTCCTCTTTGGCGCCGACGCCGCAATGCTCGGTCGGGTCGCTGCACAGCCAGTGTGCGATCACGAGCCGCCACGGCCCACGGGCTAGTCTGCTTTGAACCCCGATGCTTTGACCACGGGTTCCCAAAAGGCCTGCATTTCGCTGAACGTGGCTTGGGCCTCAGCCGGCGAGCTTCCCGTCTCCACAAAGCCGAGCGAGCGGATCTTGCGCGCAAACTGCTCGGTCGCCACTGCTTTTCGGATCGCAGTGCTCCATTCGGAGACAACGGCGGCAGGCGTTCCAGGAGGCAGGCATATGGCCAATACGCCAACTGAGGTGAGCTCCTTTCGGCCCAGCTCGCCGAACGTAGGAACATCAGGCAGAAGCGCAGAGCGTTGCGCAGAGGTCACCGCCAGCACGCGAAGCTTGCCGGCGTTGTGGTGCTGTGCGAAGTCTCCGACAGTTGAACTTCCCGCTGCGACATTGGCGCCTACGAGGTTCACGATCATCGGCGCAGCGCCCTGAAACGGCACGTCCTGTAGGGGGGTCCCGATGACTTTGGCGATCTGCAAACCCAAGAAATGGGTCGGGCCTCCCGATGCGGCATGGCCGAAGTTGGCATGCTCAGGATGAGTGCGCACCCATTGGGCATATTCAGCAAAGGTCTTGACGGGCGAGGACGCTGGTACAGCCAGCGCCATCGCAAACTCGACCACCGTCGACGCCGGCAGGATATCCCGCTGCGCAGCGTAGTTGAGCTTGTTGAAGACGAATGGATAGATCGATTGCAGGAAGTCAGGACACAACATGGCCACGCTTCCGTCGGCCGGGGCCGCACGCAGCGCATCGATCGCGATCTTTCCGCCGGCGCCGGGCTTGTTCTCCACCATGACGGTGCGGTTGAGCGGCTCATGCAGCTGATCCGCAAGCGCCCGTGTGACGACATCGAGTGTCCCGCCAGGCGAGAAGCCCACCAGAATCCTGGCGGGCGGTTGGCTGGCCGACTGCGCGATGGCAGACGGCGCGCCGAAAGCCGCGGCAACGATGAGTGCGAGGCTGTAGCGCCAGGCGGTACTTGGTTTGTTCAAGAGCTGCTCCAGGGAAATTCGGCAGGGTCACGTCGGTTGTCGCGACGTCGGCACGAGGCCACTCGAGGGACTCGAGCGCTCAGCAACACACGACGCCTGCGCCCTTTGTGCGAGGCAAAGTCAGCGACCCCGGAAGACCGGCGCACGCTTGTCGGCGAACGCACGGCGCCCCTCCAGTCGGTCCTCGCTGTCCCTGAGCACGCCAAACGCCTGTCGCTCCAGTTCCAGTCCACCGGCAAGCGGCAGCTCCCGTCCGGTCATCGCCAGACGCTTGGCGGCGGTCATCGCCAATGGCGCATTGGCTGCCATTGCTCGCGCCAGGTTGATCGCCGTTTCCTGCAGCGCGGCAAGGGGAACCACCTTGCTGACCAGGCCGATCCGCAACGCTTCGTTGGCATCAATGCGTTCGCCCGTGAGCAGCATCCACATCGCATCCGACTGGCCTACCGCGCGGATCAGGCGTTGCGTGCCCCCGGCGCCTGGGATGCTGCCGACGCGCACTTCCGGCAAGCCGAACTGCGCGTTGTCGGAACAGATGCGGATGTCCGCGAGCAACGCCAGTTCCAGGCCACCGCCGAGGGCATAGCCGTTGATCGCGGCGATGACAGGCTTGTCGGTCTGCAGCGTGCCGAAATTGGAATGTCGGGTGCCGGCGCGAAAGACCTGCCGGGCTGCGCTGTCGGCAGGCGGCATCGTTTTCTTGAGGTCTGCACCTGTGCAAAACGCACGCTCGCCCGCACCGGTCAGGACGACTACGCGGACTTCTTCGTCGCTCGAGACCTGGTCCCAGATCGCGAGCAGCTGCTCGTTGGATTCCGGGTCGATGGAATTCATGGCTTCGGGCCGGTTCAGGGTGATGATGGCCACGCCATCCTGGACTGTCTTGACGATGGGCATGGTTTTGTCTCAGTTCAATGGAGAGTCAGCGGCGATGATCGCCTCGATGTCTTCTGGTGGCATGCCCAGCTCGTCTAGCACCTCGCGCGTATGCTGTCCAAGCGTCGGAGCGGCCCGTCGCGCTCTAGGCCGCTCACCCACTGCACCGATGACGCTACGCGGCAGCGTCAACGCACCTGCGACCGGGTGCAGCAGGTTCTCGGTGAGCGCCGCTTCGACGAAGGGTGCGGACTGCGCGACCTCGGCATAGTCGTTGATCGGCCCGCAGATGATGTCCACGGCCGCGAACCGCTCGAGCCAGAAGGCACGCGGGTGCGCGAGCATGCGTGCTTCGAGCAGGCGCAGCAGCGCCTCGCGGTGCTGCAGCCGATTCTTGTTCTCGGCGAAGCGAGGGTCCGATGCGAGCTCAGGTGCACCGATGGCCGTGCACAGCGCCAGCCATCGTGCGGGGTGATAGGCCGCCACCATGATCCACCCGTCGGCGCAACGCAAGGCCTCGTTGGGCGTCGAGTAAGGCGCGGCGTTTCCCTGCGGGCCGGGCACATGGCCGTCGGCGAAATAGGACGCGAAACTCACATGCTGCAGTGCGATAGCACTGGCAAACATGCTTGCCTCCACGTGCTGGCCCGACCCCGTGCGTTGGCGCAGCGCGAGCGCGGCCAGGATCGAGATGGTCGCGAACGAACCCGTGACAAGATCGACGACGGGCACCGGCACCTTGCACGGCTGCCCGCCAGGCGCGCCGGTGACGCTCATGAGGCCGCTCACGGCTTGAAGCACGCCGTCCACACCGGGCAGGTCCCTCGCGGTCCCCTGCTGACCGTACGCGGAGACGGAACAGTAGATCAACCGCGGGTTCTCGGCAGATACCTCGGCGTAGTCCAGACCGAACCGGGTCATAACACCCGGGCGAAAGCTCTCGACCACGACATCGGCTTCGGCGACTAGACGCGACGCTACCAGCCGGTGCGCCGACTGCTTGAGATCCAGAACGATGCTGCGCTTGTTCCGATTGAGCGCGAGAAAGGCCACGCCTTCGCCATGGACCCAGGGCGAGAGTGCGCGCGAGAGATCGCCCGAGGGTGCCTCGACCTTCACCACGTCGGCGCCCAGGTCGGCCAGGTACTGGGTGCAGCTCGGGCCCGCCATGACCTGGGTGAAGTCGATGACCCTCAGGCCCTCGAGAGAATTAGCAAGCATTTTTCAGGCACCCATCTTGATCAAACAGACGGGCTGCTCAAGCTGCGGCCGCCGCAGACATAGAGAAGCTGGCCGGTGACGTAGCTGGAACCGGGCTCCGCGAAAAACCGGACAGCGCGAGCGATGTCTTCAGGCTGACCGATGCGCTCCATCGGCACAGTCTTGTGGAGACTCTGCCGCACCTCCTCGGTGAGAGTCTCGAACAGCGGCGTTTCGACGATGCCCGGCGCAATGGCATTCACGGTGACACCCTTGCGCGCATATTCGAGTGCCAGCGAGCGGGTCAGGCTTACCACGGCGCCTTTGGAAGCGGAATAAGCCGCCTGGCCACGATTGCCCAGCCAGGCACGCGAGCCGATATTGATGATGCGTCCGAACCGGTTCTCCGCCATCTGCGCCAGGACGGCCTTCGAGCAGATGAATTGCGAGTGGAGGTTGACCTCGATCACGCGGCTCCAGAAGGCCAAGTCCATCTTGGAAACGAGCTTGTCTCCACCGATGCCGGCATTGTTGACAAGGATGTCGATGCGCTGATGGGATGCGAGCAGTTGGGCCACGGTCGACTCCACCTGTTCCACGGAGCTCACGTCGACCTTGAAGGTCTGCACATCGGCACCCTCGCTCGCAAGGCTGCTCTTGGCCGCTTGCAGGGCTTCGTCGTCGAAGTCCCACAGCGCGATGCGACAGCCGCCCTGCGCAAGCTCGCGGCCGATGCCAAGGCCGATGCCCTTCGCCCCTCCGGTCACGACGGCAACGAGGCCCTGCAAAGAGGCAGGCGCGGTTGAGTTTGTCTGGTTCATGTCGACCTGTTCAGAGCGAAAGAATATGGATGGAGCAGGCGGCGTGATCCACCCCCCAGATGCCGCCGCCAGTCACCTGCGTGAGGCCGATGCGCGCCCCCTGCACCTGTCGTGCTCCCGCACGGCCTTGCAACTGCTCGCAGACCTCCACGATCTGTGCGACGCCGGTCGCGCCGGGCGGATGCCCCTTGGCAAGAAGGCCGCCGCTCGGATTGACAGGGACCCGTCCGCCCAGAGTCGTCGCACCGCTGCGCAGCAACTCTGCCGCGTCGCCGCGATCGCAAAGCCCCAGCGCTTCGTAGTAGAGCAATTCGGAGATGGTGAAGGCGTCGTGCACTTCCAGCAGGCTGAGGTCCTGCGGTCCCACACCGGCCTGCTCATAGGCCAGCCTGGCCGCACGCGCCGTGATCTCGGCCTCCGTCATATCGACGGGCGTGGTTTCGAACAAGCCGGACTGCACCACTGACGCCAAGACCTGAACTGGCTTGGCAACGCCCTGGGAGGGCTTGGTGCTAAGCACGAGGGCCGCTGCCCCATCGACCACGGCGGGACAGCACTGCAGCAGCGTGAGCGGCTCGGCCACAGGGCGGGACGCAAGAATTTCCTCGCGGGTGGCCAGCTTCGCGAACTTGGCGATAGGATTGAGAACGCCGTGCTTGCGATTCTTCACGGAAATGTCCGCAAGCGTCTCGACCTTGAGGTCGTGGTCGTGCATGTAGCGACGCGCGCGCATAGCGTACAGGGCAGGCATGATCATCCCCCGTCGATTGTTCCAGTCTTGCTGGCTCAGCTGCAACGGCCCGCCGCCGAGCGCGCTCAGATGGTCCATGCCGAACACCAGGACGGTGTCGTACTGCCCGACCTTGAGCGCCTGCAATGCGAGATTCAGTGCGGTCGCGCCGCTGGAGCAGGCGTTGTCCACGTTGTAGACTGCGCCCCCATGCGCATGCAGTTCACGCAGTGCCCGCTGCCCCGGCAACATGGCGCCGAGCGCGTTGCCGCAGTAGAACGCCTGTACCTCGGAAAGCCGCGTGCCGGCATCCTCCAGGGCGCCAAGAATGGCCGACTGGACCATGGCCTCTTCGGTGAGCTCCGGGAAGCGGCCGAAGTCGGTGATGCCCACGCCGGTGATCAGTGGTTGCTTCATCTCATTGCTCCTGGAAGGCGTAGTCGGGTGTGCCGTCCGGCAATGCGAAGGGCACCACGCGCACCCTGCTTTCGATCGCAGGCGGGCTTCCATCGAACAAGAGCCGCCCGAAGGCGCGAACGCCCGACTCGAAGTCGACCATTGCGAGTGCGTAGGCGGGCTTGTCCTTGCCGGGATGGACCACCGTGAAGCTGTAGAGGGACCCGGTCGGGCCGAGCTCGATTTCCTCGATCGGCTGGTCGTGGTGGACGAACTCGATCGGCGGAAACTGGGGGGGCTGACCGCCTGCCTGTGTGGCCACAAGCACCATGCCGCCGGGGGTGTCACGGAAGTGCGAATCCGTGCGCTTGATGATCTTCAAAGGTGTCTCCTGTTCCGGTGGCGATGGCCACGGCAACCGGAAGTTTGGTGACCCAGGGCCGCCCCGTCATTGGATTTGTTCTGCGCATTCTTTAGCCTTCCTAAAGCGTGCGAAGCGTGTAGTTCTGCTAAAGCCAGAGCAGCCGAACTGCAAGGACGCACGCCCTGCGCACGCGCATACTGAATGAATGAAAGAACAAATCAGCGTTCCAGTGACCTTGATGCGCGGCGGCACAAGCAAGGCTGTTTTTCTCGCACGGCGTGACGTGCCCGCAGATCCGCAGGAACTGCAGCGATTCCTTCTGGCTCTGTTCGGCAGCCCGGACGTGCGCCAGATCGACGGGCTTGGAGGCGCCGACATCCTCACGAGCAAATGCGCAATCATTGGGCCGCCGTCACGACCCGACGCAGACATCGACTACACCTTTGTGCAGATCGGGATCGATCAGCCCAGCGTGAGCTTCGAGATCGTCTGCGGCAACATTTCATCGGCCACCGGGGTCTACGCGCTGCAGGAGCGGCTGATTCCCGTGCAGGAGCCCGCCACCACCGTGCGAGTGCACAACACCAATACCGGCAAGATTCTGCGCATGGTGGTGCAATGTGCCTACGGCGAGCCGCGCGTGGAAGGCGACACCGAAGTGGATGGGGTGCCCGCCAAGGGCGCCGAGGTCGCGTTGGATTACTCGGGTACCAGCGGTGCCACGACGGGCCGATTGCTTCCCACCGGGCAGGCACGCGATTCGGTCTACGTCTCCAAACTTGGTCGCGAAATACCCGTTTCGATCGTCGACGTGGGAACGGCGTGTGTATTCATCCGCGCTGCGGATCTGGGCGTCACCGGCACGGAGCTTCCCGGCCAGCTCAGTTCTGATATCTACGAAATGGCCGAGGAAGTCAGACGATGGGCCGCCGATCGTTGCAACCTGCCGGCGTCAGGAACCCTCACGCCCTACCAGATCCTCATCAGCGAAGCTCAGGACTACCGCACCCTCGGCGGAGATCGAATCGTCAAGTCGTCGGAAATCGACTTGGTGGCGCGCATGGTTCTCCATGGTGGGGCGATGCACAAGGCATTTCCGGGCGGTGGCTCAGTCTGCCTTTCCGTGGCAGCACAGATCGCAGGGACGATTCCGGCGGAGGCGCGAGGCAGTCATGCCGGCCCGACGCGCATCCGCATTGGCCATCCGAGTGGTGTGATCGGAATTTTTGCCAGCGTCGCGCGCACTGCCGAAGACGAATGGTCGGTGCAAGAAGTTCACTTCACTCGAACCGCTCGGCGGCTGTTTGATGGGACCGCCTATGTGAGGCGTGCTCTCTTCGATGTTGGTTGACCTCAGCGGACTGCCAAGGCATAGCAATGATGACGCAAGATCTTTTTTCTTTGCGAGGCCGCACGGCTCTCGTCACCGGTGGCTCACGGGGTATCGGTCGCATGATCGCCGAGGGATTCCTGGCGCAAGGTGCACGTGTCTACATCAGCGCGCGCAAGGCTGCGGCATGCGATCTCTCGGCTTCGGAACTCTCGAAGAACGGCCATTGCGTCTCGCTGCCGTACGACGTGTCGACAGTCAACGGCTGCCAGGCGCTGGCCGCCGCCTACGCGCAGCATGAAACCACTTTGGACATCCTGGTCAACAACGCCGGCGCCGCTTGGGGAGAAGACTTCGATGCCTTTCCCGAAACCGGTTGGGACAAGGTGGTCGATCTCAATCTGAAGACGCCCTTCTTCTTGACGAAGGCGCTGTCCGGGCCGCTGCGCGCCGCGGCCAAGGAGCGTGTGGGGAAGATCATCAACATCGCCTCCACCGATGGCATCGGGCTCAACCCTCAGGAAAATTACTCCTACGTCGCCAGCAAGGCGGGCTTGATCCACTTGACGCGGCGCATGGCGCTGCGCCTGGCGCAGGACAACATCGCGGTCAGCGCCATTGCGCCGGGCGCGTTTCCATCCGAGATGAACCGCAACGCGCGCGACCGCGGCGACGAGCTGTCCGAACACATACCCGCCAGACGCATTGGCACTTCAGAGGACATCGCCGGCGCGGCGATCTTCCTGGCGTCGCGTGCAGGCGACTATGTGATGGGCTCGACCCTGGTGGTGGACGGTGGCGTGACCCACGCCCGAGCCTACAGGTAAGTGTGTGCATGGGTTGGCCGCTGGCGCCCGGCCATGTAGTGGCCTGAAAGGACGGGTCATCCGCCGACCCGGAAACGGTCGCTGATGTAGGTCGCAGGAGGCTTTCCAAAAGCCTTCTTGAACATCGTATTGAAGGCAGAGGGCGACTCATAGCCCAGGTCATAGGCGACTTGCTGGACGGTCGCACCACCGGACAGCTCGCGCAGCGCGACGATCATCTGCAGCTGGCGTCGCCAGCGGCCAAAACTCAGGCCTGTCAGCGAGGTGCACAGTCGATTCAACGTCCGGTCGCTCATGCCCAGTTCACGCGCCCAGTTCGTCAGGGTCCTGCGATCGGAGGGATCGCGCATCATTGCCGTTGATATCGCTCTGAGCCTTGCGTCTTCGGGCATCGGCAGGAACATTGCTTCCGTGGGCATCGTGCAAAGTTGGTCGAGCAGCACCTGCGCCAATCGGTCGGTCGGCCCGCCTGCTTCGTAGAGGGGCGGCAATGCTGCGAGGTACTGGATCATCTCGCTGAGCATCGGGCTGATGTGAAAGGTGCAGCAACTCGCAGGCAAGGGGGCAGCGCCAGGTTCGACGAAGAGGAAAAAAATCAGCGCGTTCGCCGTTCCTCGGTTGCTGTGCAGCGTACCGCCCGGAATCCACACGCCCGCCTGGGGCGGGACCATCCACAGGGCGCCGGGCACTTCGCAAGAGACCGCACCGCGCAGTGCGATCACAAGTTGGCCGGATCGGTGCTCGTGCACGGGAATCTCCCGCTCCTGCGCCGCGACATCGACGCGCAGCGCCATCACGGGTACTGATGGCTCGTAGTCCAGGCCTGGCTCGCCGAATTCCGCTCTTCGCATCTTGGGAAATTTGATGTTGCGCCCGCCGCCGGGCTTGTTTCAGCCTTGGAATCAGTGCTCGGTCTCAATCCCCCTCAGCGATGGCCGAAAAGAGAAGTCATTCGTCCAAGTTTGCAATTCTCGACTCGTATGCCGCTCAGTAGCATCGTCGCATGAAAATGATTCGCAATAAGAATGAAGTGGTTTCGGTTCAGGCACTCCTCATTCTTCTCATCGGCCTGGTGCTGATTGGCTCGCACTACTGTTTGGTAGGCAAGCGTGCTCGTGAGATTCATCGAGGCGCAGCATGATCGCGCGACCTCGTTTCTCCCGACAGGAGTTGCTCTTTTCTCTCAAGAGCTTTGCCGCAGCCATGCTTGCGCTCTACCTGTCGAGCCGCTTTGCGCTGCCTCGGCCCTTCTGGGCCATGATGACCGCCTACATCGTAGCCCACCCGCTGGCCAGCAATGTGCGCTCCAAGGCTCTCTACCGCTTCCTGGGCACGTTGCTAGGGTGCGCAGCGACCGTGGTGCTCGTCCCCTCGCTGTCCGGGTCCCCGGAACTCCTGTCGCTGGCCTTGGCGCTGTGGGTGGGGCTTTGCCTTTATCTTTCGCTGCTGGACCGAAGCGCGCGTTCCTATGTCTTCATGCTGGCCGGCTACTCAGCCGCATTGATCGGTTTCCCGTTGGTCGAAGCGCCCGCGGCGATGTTCGACACAGCCGTCGCACGGGTCACTGAAATCGGGTTGGGCATCCTGTGTGCCAGTTGGGTCCACAGCCTCGTGCTTCCCAACGGCCTGGGTCCGTCCCTGCTTGGCGTGATGGATCGTGCACTCGGCGATGCGCGGCAATGGCTCACAGACCTGCTGCGCGAGACGCACGCCGGAGGACCGGACCCTCGAATCCCGGCGGACCGCCAGCGGCTGGCACTGGACATCACGCAACTGCGCCTGCTCTCCACGCATGTGCCCTTCGACACCGGACTGCGCTGGAGCGGGGGCGCCATCGACGCGCTGCGATACCGTGTGACCGCCCTCACCCCGGCGCTGTCGGCGGTTGAAGATTGCCTGCAAGCGCTGTGCACCGCCACAGGTGGTGTGCCGGATGACATCGGCTCTACCTTCGCGCAGCATTCGGGCTGGCTGGACCCACGCGCGACGAGCGCGGGAGTGGACGACGCATGCGCCGCCTTTCGCGCCATTGCAGACGGTCCGGCCGCTTCGCCGTGGATCCGCGCGCTGCGGATCGATCTGGCAACCCGCTTGGAGGATCTGGTCGCGCACTGGGATGCCTGCACCACGCTGCGCAACGATATCGATGCCGGCATTGCCGGAAACCCGGTGCCCCTGCGGCGCACCCCGGCCATGGCTCGCGGGGCGCTCCACCTGGACAGAGGGCTCGCGCTGCGCTCGGCGATCACTGCGGTGTCGGGCACCTGTCTATCGTGTGTCCTGTGGATCGCGACGGGCTGGCCTTCGGGATCCGCCATGGCGATGAGCGCCGCCGTCTTCTGCAGCTTCTTCGCCACCATGGACGATCCGGTGCCTGCGATGCACAAGTTCATCACGGCGCTGTTGTGGTCCTTGCCCGTGTCGGCCTTTTGTGTCCTGGGTGTCATGCCTTGGGCACATGACTTTGGCATGCTGGTCTTGTGCATCGCGCCTGTGTTTCTGGTGATCGGCTGCTACATGGCACGACCAGCCAGTTCCCTGTCGGCCCTTGGCATGTTCTTCGGTGTCGCCGGAACGCTCGCCCTTCAAGACACAGCCACCGCCGATTGGGTGAGCTTCATCAGTTCCAACCTGGCCCTGTTCGCGGGTGCGGTGATCGCGGCCCGCGTCACCGCGCTCATGCGCAGCGTGGGGCGTGACTGGACAGCCAGGCGCATACGCCGTGCGGCATGGCACGACCTCGCCGATCTGGCCGCCCATCCGCAGCACGCGTCCACCCGACACGCCTTTGGCTCACGCATGCTCGACAGGATTGCGCTGCTGGCGCCGCGCGTCGCTCCCGACGGTCCTGAAGAGGTCCAGGTCGCGGCACACCGCGCGCTGCGCGAACTGCGCATGGGGGCTGACATCGCTGCACTGCAGCGGCATCGCGGGAGCCTTCCTGGAGAACCCCTCGCTCGCCTCTTCGGGGAATTGGCCCGCATCTTCCGCGCCCATGTGGCGGGAGCACCGCCGCGTCATGCGCCGCTGCTGCCGCATGTCGATCGGCTGTTGCTAGGCGCGCTGACTGCAGATACCGAGCGGCCTGCCATTGCGGCACTCGTTGGCCTTCGACGCAACCTCTTTCCAAACGCTCCCCCCACGCTCCAACCATGATCGAAGTCAACATTTCTGGCGTGCAGTTGCCCTGGCTCTTGGTCGTCGCAGGCGGCGCGCTGCCGTGCTCCTGGGCAACGCGGCGCCTGCTGGCCCTCGTCGGTGCTTACCGATGGATCTGGCACCCGGCCCTGTTTGACCTCGCGCTGTACGTCCTGGTGCTGTGCGCCTTGGCTTCTCTCACTGGCGCAACCGCCACCTCGTCTTGAAATCCGGACCGCTTCAACCCATGAAATCTGACGCCCTTCCCTTGCCTGCCTGGACTTCGCGTCTTGCCCGTCCCGTCGTTCGTCTGTTGGTCACCGCGCTGATGGTGGCCGCAGCCGGCTGGGTGGGGTGGCGCTTATGGGACCACTATGAACTCGCCCCCTGGACACGCAACGGACGCGTGCGGGCCAATGTCGTGCAAGTCACGCCTGACGTGTCTGGCATCGTCACGAACGTGGCCGTGCACGACAACCAGTCCGTTGCCGCTGGCGCCTTGCTTTTCTCGGTGGACACGGCCCGCTTCGAGCTGGCGCGGGAACAAGCCCAGGCCGCCGTCGCGACGCAACGCGTCGCGATCGGCAACCAGCGCATCACACTCGCTCAGGCGCAGCGCGAGAGCCAGCGCAATTCCGGCCTGGGCGATTTGATCTCGCTGGAAGCTCGCGAGCAGTCGCGCCTGAAGGTGGACCAGGCCAAAAGCGCGCTTCAAGCGGCCGAAGCGGCATTGCGACAGGCGCAGGTCGCATTGAACACGGCGACGTTGAACCTGGAACGCACCCAGGTGCGTGCACCCACCGCCGGCCTGATCACCAACCTCGACCTGCGCCAGGGTGCCTACGCAAGCGCCGGACACCCCGTGATGGCGTTGGTCGACACGAGTTCCATCTATGTCGAAGGCTACTTCGAGGAAAACAAGTTGGCTCGGATCCATCACGGCGACCGCGTGCGGGTCACGCCCATGGGCAACGCGGCGCTCGAGGGCACCGTCGAGAGCATCGCTGCCGGGATCGCCGACCGTGACCGCAGCACCAGCACCAACCTGCTTCCCAGCGTCAATCCCACATTCAATTGGGTGCGGCTTGCGCAGCGCGTGCCGGTGCGCGTGAAGCTCGATCAGATGCCTGCGAGCACCCGCTTGGTGGCAGGCCAGACGGTCACCGTTGAAATACTTGAGACTGTTCGGACCACGGATGCCAAGGCCCGGGCTTCAGAAAGCCGGGGATGAACGCCATGTCCCCACTCCTTGCCGCCGTCACGGCAGGCGCACTGCTCGCCGGTTGTGCCCTCCCGCCCGTGGGGCCGGACTACGTGTCCCCCGCCCCCCTGTCTTCGGCGCAATCCGCCTCCGCAGGCACCTTCGGATCTGCGAGCGGCGCTGCGGCGGATACGACGCTGCCGCCACGCTGGTGGAGGCTCTACGACGACCGGCAGTTGGACGCGTTGGTCACACAGGCGCTGGCACACAACACCGACCTGCGGCAGGCCGTGGCCACCCTGGAACGCTACCGGGCGCTGGAGGCCGAGGCGCGCGGAAATGAGAAGCCGATGGTCGCGGCCAGCGGGGGTCCCGGCTTCGGGCACGTATCGGGCTTGAGCCTCCTGCAGCGTGGCGGCGAACCGCCCAGCCGCGGCACCTACAGCGCCGGCATTTCCTTGTCGTATCAGTTGGACCTGTACGGCCAACTGCGTCGCGCCATCGAAGCGGCCGAAGCCGGCTCTGGCGCCGCCCAGGCGGCGTTGGACCTTGTACGTGTGAGCGTCGCCGGCGGCGTGGCACATGCCTATGCGCAAGCATGTTCAAGCGGCTATCGCTTGCGCGCCACGCAGGCGTCGGTTCATCTGCAGGAAGAGGCTCTGCGACTCTCCGATCGGCTCCAACAAGCGGGCAAGGTGGGGGAAATCGACATGGCACGTGCGCAAGGCCAATTGGAACAACTGCGTGCTGCACTGCCGCCGCTTCGGGCACAGCGCCAAGGCGCGTTGTACCGGCTGGCAACGCTGACCGGCGCGGCACCTCACGACTTCCCTGCGGCGGTGGCCGCATGCGAGCAACCGCCGCGCGTGGCAGGACTGCTTCCGGTAGGAGACGGCGCTGCGCTGCTGCGCCGGAGGCCCGATGTGCGCCAAGCGGAGCGCAGCGTGGCCATTGCCACTGCCCAGATCGGCGTCGCAACAGCCGACCTCTACCCGAAAGTGTCGCTGGGTCTCTCGGCCAGCTCAGCAGGCTTCCTGGCAAGATTTGGAAACCGGGAAACGCTCAGCTACAGCCTGGGCCCGTTGATCAACTGGACGCTACCCAACGCCGGCGTTGCCCGCGCTCGCATCGCGCAGGCCGAGGCGGCCACCCGGGTTGCCGCTGCCCGCTTCGACGGGACTGTACTGACGGCACTGCGCGAGGTCGAAACGGCATTGGATGCCTACGCACGCGAGTTGGAACGTCATGACGCGCTTCTGGCTGCGCAAGAACAAAGTGCCATCGTCGCCCGGCAGGCCCGCACACTCTATGTGAACGGCAAGACGGGTCAGCTCGAATCATTGGATGCGGAGCGCACCCTGGCAGCCAGCGAAGCCGCTCTGGCAATGTCGGCAGCCCAGTTGGCAGAGGACCAGGTCGCCGTGTTCATGGCGCTGGGCGGCGGCTGGGAAACCGACGATGCCCCCGTGAGTGGCGTGCGCTAGCCACGCCTTGGCGTTGCTGAAGCGAAACATGAGGCAGACGGAAACTCCACTGCGTGCGTCCGAGCGGGACGGGTTGGTCAATGGACGGGCTTAATCTCTTGAAGACATTCCTGGAGGTCGCCAACGTCGGCAGCTTCTCGCGCGCAGCGGGCAAGCTCGGAATCTCCAAGGCCAGCGCGAGCAAGCATGTCGCGACGCTTGAGTCGCGCTTCAACGTGCGGCTCTTGAACCGCTCGACGCGCTCGGTGACATTGACCGATGCTGGCAGGCTGCTCCAGCTTCGCAGCGCGCCGCTGATGGAGATGGTCGAGTCGACGCAGAGCGAATTGCAGGCGCATGGTTCGCGCCCAAGCGGTCGTCTGCGCGTCGCGGGGCTTCATGGGCTCGTGCAAACCGACTTTCCGAGCCTGCTGAGCGAGTTCCTCACACTCTATCCAGATGTCCATATCGACCTGCAGATCGGCAATCGTGTGGTCGATCTCGTGGAGGAAGGTGTCGACGTTGCCCTTCGATTCGGGCGCATTGGTGATGAGAACCTGATCGTGCGCCGCCTCCAACGCGTGGAACTCACGCTTTGCGCCACGCCTGGCTACTGGGCCAAGCGCGGCATTCCTCAGACGCCCGACGACATGCGATGGCACGACGTGCTCACCTACTCGCTATCGGCGGGCGCACCGCACATTCCCTTCGAAGTTGATGGCGAACCATACAACCTCCCGATCTACGGACGCATGGATGCCAACGACTCAAGCACGCTCATCGCCGCGGCGCTCGCCGGCATCGGCGCGGTGTGTGTGCCGGCGTTGCTGGCTCAGCCGCACACAGAACGCGGCGGCCTGGTCCCAGTGCTCAAGGAATTCATGCCCCGTGACATCTGGCTCTACGCAGCGTATACGCAGCGCCGGCACAACAGCGCAGCCCTGCGAGCCCTGCTGAAGCTGCTTGAAACGCGCATGGGGGGCAGCGCACATGACCATCCGACCTAGAAGCGGAGCGCCGAGACACATCCATTCACAGTTGCCCGCCACGTATCGCTGGATCTCGCGGAAGGTCGATCACTCCGCCGTGATATTGGCCGACTTGATGATCTGCGCCCACTTGCGCGTCTCGCTGGCGATGAACGCGCTGAACTCGGCGCTGGTGCTGCCGCGCAATTGCAGTCCCGCCGCCTCGGCCTTGCGGCGGACCTCCGGGTCGGCCACCGCGGCGTTGATCTCGGCATTGAGCCGCGCCACGATGGCAGCCGGCGTTCCGGCCGGCGCGAGCATGCCGTACCAGCCGTAGCCCACGACGGACGGCAGCCCCTGCTCGCGCAAGGTCGGCGCATCCGGGTAGAGCGGCGTGCGCTCTTCGTTGGCGACGCCCAGGACCCGCAGCTTCCCGGCCTGGATATGCGGCACGGCGGTCGAGATGGCTGTCAGCGTCGCGTCGAGCCGCCCGGCGAGCAGATCGGTATAGGCGGGCGCATCGCCGCGGTACTGCACGACGACGCCTTTCGCCTCGGCGGCGCGCAGCAGCAGCTCGGCCGTCAGGTGCGGCGCCGAGCCGGCGCCGGGCGAGCCGAAGCTCACGCCCTTGGCATGCGTCTTCGCATGCTTGATGAATTCCGCAAGCGTCTTGTACGGCGCATCGGCATTGACCACCAGGAACAGGGGTGCGATCGCCGTGCTGGCGATCGAAGCGAAGCTCTTGTGCACGTCGTACGGCAGGTCCTTGTAGAGCGCCTCGCCAATGGCGATCGGGGCGGCCGCATGCAGCAGCGTGTAGCCGTCGGCCGGTGCCTTGGCCACGAAGTCGTTCGCGATGCGCGTGCCTGCGCCGGCCTTGTTGTCCACCACGATGGCCTGCCCCAGCCTGCGCCCGAGGAAGTCGCCGAGCACGCGCGTGAGGATGTCGTTCGAGCCGCCTGCGCCGTAGGGCGAGACCATGCGGATCGGCCTTGCCGGCCAGGCCTGCGCCTGGCTCGGCAGGCACCAGGGCATCGCCAGGCCCGCCGCGGCTGCGGTGAGAAGTTGTCTGCGGGTCGTTGTCATGTGTTCTTGTCTCCGTGGGTTTTCTTGGGATGTCAGACCGGCTCGATGGGCGGATAGTCGAACCGCAATTCCAGGTGATCGGCATGCGGCTGGTAGAGACGCAGCACGACGTAGAACGGCTCGCCCGCAGGAGCCGGAAGCCAGTTGGCGCCGGGTCCCGGGTCGTCGGCCTGCAGCCGGATGACCAGGCCGCCGTCGGGATCGTGCCTCAGGCCCGGGGTGCGGTCGCCGATCGAATACCGATCGATCGGATTCGCCACGAACAGGCAGTCGCTGCGACGGTACATCGTGAGCGACCAGAAGGCCCCCACCTTGAGCCCCTTGCCCGGTGCGAAGCGCAGCGCGTAGCGCCGCGATCCGTCCAGCGGCGCGCCGCGCGCGTCCACCTCGGCGGTGGGATACATCGCCTCCTCCACGCCCAGCGCGCCGATGAAGTTGCGGGCGATGCGCGCGCGCGTGAGGCGGTCGTCGCCCCAGTGCGTCTTCACCATGACCGGGATCGCCCAGCCGCCGCCCAGGTCGTGGGGCTGGTTGCCGGTGCGCAGCCGCTCGTACACGGCGGGCAGCGCGGTCTCGAGCTCGGCCTCCATGGGCGGCCATGCCAGGGTTTCTCCGGCCGGCACCGGATTGCGCCGCAGCGCAGCGCTCACGATGGCCAGGTACGGCGCTGCCGCTGGCGCACCGGTGTCGCGTGCGTCGAGCCATGTGTCCACGCGCATTGCGGCATCGCTGCCGTCCGGTCGCACGAGGCGCATCGCGCGTTGCGCGTCGCGCACGCGGGCGGCGTCCTCGCCGTCGTCCTCCACGAGGTGGCGCCCGATCAGCCACACGTCGTCGCCGGGGGCGGCCACGGTCTGCGTGATGCCGGACGGCACCGCGCCGCGCCAGCCGGGGCCATGCACCAGCGTGCGCTGGGGCCGGTTGCCGGTCGTGCGCCGCCCGACGTAGGCGAACGGGTTGGTCCACGCATCCAGCAGCCCCAGCGTCCAGTAGCGCTCGCCCATGTCCGGCGTCTCGATGACGACGGGTCCTTCACAGAGGTCCAGCCAGGCGTTGCTGTAGACCGTGTCGTTGTTCGGGCTGACCACCTCCCTGTCCTGCGGGCCGAGCCGGCGATGGGTGTGCGTGAACTGGTTGACCCAGCGCATGGCCGATGCGGGATCCGGCGCCGCGAAACCGAGGACCGGATGGCGTCGCGCGGTGGTCGCGGCGCGCATGCGCATCATCTCGAACAGCGGCAGCGTCTGGATCACCACGTCTTCGCAGCCGCGGGGGATGGCGGCGTTCGTCATGCGACAGCTCCGGCGCGGCGAAGGCCCGCGATCTCGTCCGCCGAGAGGCCGAGCTCGGCCAGCAGCCGGTCGGTGTCGGCCCCGCACGCGGGCGCGGCCGGCGGATTGGCGCGCGGCGCATCGCCCAGCCGGTAGGGCAGCGCCAGCGAGGGATAGCGCCGGCCATCGGCGCCAGGCGCATCGACCAGCAGCCCGCTCGCCTGCACGTCCGCGCTCTGCAGCACCTGCGCGTAGCTGCGAACGAAGCCGACGACGATCTGGTTGCGGCTCAGCAGCGCCACGCATTCCTCGCTGGTGTACGAAGACAGGCATTCGCGCAGCACCACGCGAAGCTCGCCGCGGTGCTGCACGCGCAGGGCGTTGGTGCAAAACCGCGGATCGCTCGCGAGCGACGCGCGCCCCACCACGCGGCAAAAGCGCGCCCAATGCTCGTCCGCGTAGGCCGACAGCACGATGTGCCCGTCGCGCGTGGGCACGACCTCCGCCGCCGGCGCGTTGTTGGGCTGGCCGTCGCCGATGCGCGTGGGCTCCGGGGCGCCGCCGAGGTAGTCGCACCAGGTGGTGGCCTGCAGATGCAGCGCCACCTCCAGCAGCGAGGTGCGCAGCGTCTCGCCCACGCCGGTCTGCGCGCGGCCATAGAGCGCGGCCAGCACCGCCTGCGCGCCCAGGTGCGCGGCGGCCGCGTCGATGATCGGCACGCCTACCTTCTGCGGCAGGCGGTCGGGTTCGCCCGTGACCGACATCAGCCCGCTCTCGGCCTGCGCCGCGATGTCGTAGCCGGGGCGCGCGCTCGACGGGCCCTGGTCGCCGAAGCCGGAGATCGACAGGTAGATGACCTTCGGAAACCGCGCGCGCACCTCGGCCGGGCCGAGGCCCAGGGCCTCCACGGCGCCGGGGCGCAGGTTCTGGATCACGACGTCGCAGCCGCCGATCAGGCGCCACGCGATGTCGCGCCCGGCCTCGCTCTTGAGGTCCAGCGCGATCGACTGCTTGCCGCGGCTGTACGCGCGGATCATCGACTCGCCGTAGCGGCCGATGTGCCGGGCCTGGTCGCCCGCCAGCGGTTCGATCTTGATCACCTGCGCGCCCAGCTCGGCCAGCACCATGGCCGCGCCGGGCCCGGCGATGTACTGCCCCATGTCGATCACGCGCACGTTCTTCAGGGGCACGGCGGGCCCGGATGTCTCTTGGGTCGTTGCATTCATCGGAGCGAACGTTATCGCCTTCCCCGATTCTTGAAAATTCGATAATCGTGAGGGAGTGATCACGAACAGCTATGCCACCGGATACGACATGGACACCAAGACCGACCGCCTGATCCGCACATTGCGCCTGCGCCACCTGGAGCTTCTCGCCGTGCTTTCCGAAGCCCGCACCATGCGCGGCGCGGCCACGCGGCTGCACCTGAGCCAGCCCGCGATCAGCAAGATGCTCGGCGAGATCGAGGGCTGCTTCGGCGCGCGGCTTTTCGAGCGCGGCCACCAGGGCATCCATGCGAATGCGCTGGGCGCGAGCGCGGCCTTCAGGGCGCGCGCGGTGCTCAACGAGCTGGCCCGCGCGACCGAGGACGTCGACGCGATGCAAAGCGGGATCACCGCGGTGCTGCGCGTGGGCGCACCCTCGGTGACCGCGGCCGTTCCGGCGGCCATCGTCGAGCTGCGTCGGCGCATGCCCGGCGCCGCCGTGCAGCTGCGCGAGGGCCGCGTGCATGAGCTCATCCACCGCCTGCTCGACGGCGAGCTCGACTGCGTCTTCGGCGCCATCACGCCCGAGCTCGTCGCCAGCGACCTGATTCCCATGCTCGAGCCCGTGGTGCTGCTGGAAGACGAACTCTGCGTGCTGGCCTCCTGCGCGAACGAGGGCGTGGCCGGCCGCCGGCTGCGCTGGACCGACCTGCAGGCCGGCCCCTGGGTGCTGCCGCCGAAGGAAACCCTCGTGCGGCAGGCCTTCATGACCGCCTTTCTCAACAGCGGCGCGACGCCGCCCGTGCCCGTCATCGAGGCGCTCTCGTCGGTGACGATCGGCACCGTGCTTCGCAAGGACCCTTCGCTGCTTTGCGCGGTGCGCCTGGAGCACGCCGCGGACGAGGTCGCCCGCGGCGGCGTTCAGCGGCTGAAGGTCCTGCCGAAGATGGTCCTGCCGTCATTCGGCCTGTTCTTCCGGCGCGACGGGATGGAGAGGCCGCCGGTCCTGGGTGCGTTCGCCGAGGCCATCCGGCGTGTCAGCGGTTCCCTGAAGAAAACGGGCGCGAGGCCGTAGCCCGCCACCGCGCTTGCGGCCTCAGCCGGGCTCGTCCTGCGGCCGTGGCTGCGCCATGCCCAGGCTCCACAGCCGCAGCGCCATGTGGATCTCCAGCGTCCGGCTGGCGCTGCCCCAGTGGCCCAGCAGCTCCTCGACGCTGGCCAGACGCTGGCGCACCGTGTTCACATGGATCCCCATGCGCACGGCCGTCGTCTTGGCGTTCTGGTTGCAGTCGAAGTAGGCCAGCAGCGTCGCCGTGAGCTCCGAGCCGCGCTTGCGGTCGTGGGACGTCAGCGCGCCGATGGTGGCGTCCAGGAAGGCATGGAGGCTGCCTTCGTCGTGCGTCTCGAACAGCACCGAGTACAGCGCCATCTCGTTCTGCCCGACGATGCACCCGCGCATGCCCAGGCGGCCCAGCACCGGCAGCGCGCGCCGCAGCGCCGCATACACGGCGGGCATCTCGGCCGCCGAGCGCACCGGGCGCGAGAGCACGCCGCGGTAGGCGTCGCCGAGCTCGCGGCGTGCGAAGGCCGACAGCGCCTCCACAGCGTCCTGCGCCCTGGTGGCGGCGCATGCGATGACCAGCGCACCGTCGATCTCGTCCGTCACGTGGTCCCAGGCGGGCGCGCCCGCGCGCAGGCGCCGCGACCAGAAGCCGGGCCGGGGTTGCGCCATTTCCACCACCATCAGGGAGAGCGGTTGCGACAGATCCAGGCCGAAGCGCTCCGCGCGGTCACGCGTCAACGCGGGCTCGTCCTGGCGCGGCGAGACCAGCGTGCGCAGCAGTGCCGACACCTCGCGGCTCTTGCCCGCCTCCACGCGTTCCTGCGACAGCAGCACGATGCCGATGACGCTTGAGCTGCGCTCGAAGGTGCGCAGGCTCACGTCGCGCAGCTCCTCGCGCCTGAACAGCAGCACGGCGCCCAGCACCTCGCTGCCGCCGAGCACCGCGATCACGCGGCACAGCTCGCCCTGCGTGGAATACGCCACCACGGAACGCCCCGCCTGCCGGCTCTCGCGCAGCGCCCGCGCCAGTGCCGCGCTGTGCGCGTCATGGGGCGCGTAGGCGTCGGCGGCGGTGCCCGCATAGCCGGGGGCGCGTCCACGGCCGATGACCTCGCACGCCTCGTCGAGCACCAGCACGCTGCCGTCGAGCAGCTGCGCGACCGATTGGCACAGCGCGCCGAGCGAAGCGCCCTTGGCCAGCAGCGACGTGAGCTGCTCGTGCGCCTCGGCCGCGCCCTGCACGTCGCGCACGTGCCGCTCCAGTTCGCCGCGGGCCAGGTCGGCATGTTCGAGCGCCGCCGCGGCCTCCGCGAACGCCTTGGCGTTGTTGATGGCCACGGCCGCATGGGTGGCGAGCGTGCACAGGATCGACACATTGATGGCGGTGTGCGTGCGGTGGTAGCGGTCGGCCACGAACAGCAGCCCGATCACGTTGTCGTCGCACATCAGCGGCGCGCCGACGAGCGCAGCCACGCCTTCGGCGCGGAAGGTGTCGTCCAGCACCGGGTCGTGCGCGAAGCGGTTGTCGTGCAGGTAGTCGGGCGTGAAGAACGGCAGGCGGGTGGACATCACGATGCCCGCAACGCCCAGGTTGCGGGCCGCGGTCATCTTGCCCGTGCGCTCGGAGATGGCGCCGTCGGCCACGACCACCTGGAACTCGCCGCTGGCGGCGTCGTAGATGGTCAGCCAGCACAGGTGCGAGCCCATGAGGTGGCGCGCGCGCCCGACGATCGCCTTGAGCAGCCCGTTCAGGTCGAGGCGGCTCGACAGGTCCTGCGCGGATTCGATCACGGCGAGCATGCCGCGCTCGCGCTGCTCGTGCACCTCGAGCCGGTTGCGCAGCGCCATGGCCATGCGCACCAGCTCGACCAGGCCCGGCTTGCGCTGCACCGCGTCGGGCAGCGCCTCGACGCCGGCAAGCCGCGCCGCGAATTCCTCGGCCGGCGCGTTGCGGTGCAGCAGGCCCAGCAGCTCGGCGGCGATCTCGTCGGCATGGACGCTTGCATCGGCCGGCGACCCCGGCGCGCGGGCTCGTTCGGGAGACAGTAAGGACATAGGGCCGCGAAGGCTAGCAGAACGCTGCCGCCATGCCCATGGGTTGCAGCCCTGCCCCTGCGGGCTGTGAGGACGCGCGTTACCACGCGATCACATCGGCGCAGCCGCATCGATGTGCGCGGCGCACATAGTGCCGCGCAGCGCCGTTGCGGACACTGCGTGCAGCAAGCGGGAAGGCCGCGACACACACCACAGGAACACATGAGCATCATCGATTCACTGCGCCCGCCACCCGGCCTGCGCGTGCTGGTCAGCGCGGGGGCGGCGGGCATCGGCGCGGCGGTGGCCCTGGCATTCCGCGAGACGGGCGCGCGCGTGCATGTGTGCGACATCGACCGCTCCGCGCTCGAACGCCTCGCGCGCGAAGCGCCCGAACTCACCTACAGCACGGCCGACGCCTCGGTTCCCGAGGACGTGGAGCGCGTCTTCGACGACGTGCAGGGCGCGCTCGGCGGCCTCGACGTGCTGGTCAACAACGTGGGCATCGCCGGCCCCACCGGCGCGATCGAGGACCTCAAGCGCGCCGACTGGGAGCGCACCGTCTCGGTCAACCTGAACAGCCAGTTCTACTTCGCCCAGCGCGCGGTGCCGCTGCTCAGGCGCTCCACCATGGGCCCGAACCTCATCGCCATGAGCTCGGTCGCCGGCCGTCTCGGCTACGCCTACCGCACGCCCTACGCATCCACCAAGTGGGCCATCGTCGGGCTCATGAAGTCGCTGGCCATCGAGCTCGGCCCGCAGGGCGTGCGGGTCAACGCGATCCTTCCGGGCACCGTCGAGGGGGAGCGCATGAACGGCGTGATCGGTGCGCGCGCGGCCACCGCCGGCGTGTCGGTGGAGGCCATGCGCGCGGAGTACCTGCGCAAGATTTCGCTGCGCCGCATGGTCACCGTGGAGGACGTCGCCGCCATGGCGCTGTTCCTGAGCTCGCCCGCCGCCCGCAACCTGAGCGGCCAGGCCATCAGCGTCGACGGGAACATGGAATACCTCTGAGCCCCCTGCGCCGCACGCACAACGGGCACCCTATTTTTTCAAGAAGCATGGAGACATCAATGCACACACTCGCCACCTTTCCCTCCGCCATGGCCTGCACGCTGGGCCTGCTGTGCTTCGGCGCGTCGGCCGCGCCCGTGAAGATCGGCGTGCTCGAGACGCTGTCGGGCCCGCAGGCCTCGTCGGGGCAGGCCTACCGCACGGCCGTGCGCTTCGCGGTGGACCAGATCAACGCGGCCGGCGGCTGGAACGGCGAGCCGGTGCAGCTGCTGGAGTACGACAACCAGGGCGGTCCCGCGGGCGCCGCCGACAAGCTCAAGGCGGCCGCGGCCGACGGCGTGCAGCTGATCGTGCAGGGCGCGTCCTCGGCCATCGGCGGGCAGATCACGGAGGACGTGCGCAAACACAACCTGCGCAACCCCGGCAAGGAGATCATCTACATCAACGTGGGGGCCGAGGCGCTGGAACTCACGGGCGAGAAGTGCAACTTCCACCACTTCCGCTTCAGCGGCGACGCGCAGATCCGCACCAAGGCGCTGGTCAGCGCGATGAAGCAGGCCAACGCGCTGGGCACGCGGGTGTACGCGATCAACCAGAACTATTCGTGGGGCCAGGACATGGAGCGTGCCATCTCCGACAACGCCGCCGCCGGCGGCTACCAGGTGGTGGAGAAGACGCTGCACGACGTCAACAAGGTGCAGGATTTCGCGCCCTACGTGGCGAAGATCAGCGCGTCGAAGGCCGACTCGGTGCTCACCGGCAACTGGTCCAACGACCTGCTGCTGCTGATGAAGGCGTCGAAGTCCGCCGGGCTGAAGGTGCGCTTCGGCACCGTGTTCCTCGACCAGCCCGGCAACCTCGCCAACGCGGGCGACCTGGCGGTGGGCCACTTCGTGGCGCACACCTTCAACGCGGAGGCCGGCGGCGCCGAGGGCGAGCGCTTCGTGAACGAGTACAAGGCCAAGACCGGGCACGCGCCGGCCTTCATCGAGCCGCAGACGGTGTTCGGCATGGCCATGGTGGCCGACGCGCTCAAGCGCACCAGGCCCGAGGGCGGCGTGCTGAACGTGAACGCGCTGGCCAGGGCCATCGAGACCGCGAAGATCAAAACGCCCATGGGCGAGATGAGCATGCGCGCGGCCGACCACCAGGTGCAGATGCCCATCGTGGTGTCGACGGTGTCCAAGGACGCGCGCTACAAGGCGGACGACACCGACATGGGCTTCAAGCCGGTCAAGCGCTTCTCGGCCGAGGAAGCCTCGACGCCGGCGCAGTCGAGCTGCGCGATGAAGCGCCCCGCCTGAGCACGGCCCTTCGCGCCACTTGCATCCACCACACCGGCGGGGCCATGACGCCCCTGCCGGCGCAGCCTCGGCTGCCACCAGGAGAAAACCCATGGACCAGCTCATCGTCTCGCTCATGAACGGCATCGTCTACGGACTGCTGCTGTTCATGGTGTCCGCCGGACTGACGCTCATCTTCGGCATGATGGGCGTGCTGAACTTCGCGCACGCCTCGTTCTACATGCTCGGGGCGTATTTCGCCTACTCGCTGCAGGGCGTCATCGGCTTCTGGCCCGCGGTGATCGCCTCGCCGCTGCTGGTCGGCGTGATCGGCGTGGTGGTCGAGCGCTTCTTCCTGCGCCGGGTGCACCACCACGGCCACGCCCATGAGCTGCTGCTGACCTTCGGGTTGTCCTTCATCATCGCGGAGTCGATCAAGCTGTTCTTCGGCAACTTCCCGGTCGACTACCGCATCCCGGCCGCGCTCGACGTGCCGGCCTTCTCCCTCGGCGGTGCGCAGTACCCGGCCTACCGGCTGGTGATGGGCGGCATCGCGATCGCCATGTTCGTCGCGATCTACCTGCTGCTCACGCGCACGCGGGTGGGCATCGTGGTGCGCTCGGCCATCTACAAGCCGCGCATGGCGGAGGCGCTCGGGCACAACGTGCCGCTGGTGTTCATGGGGGTGTTCGGCGTGGGCGCGGCGCTCGCGGGCCTGGCCGGTGCGGTGGCCGGCGCGTTCTACACCACCAACCCCAACATGGCGCTCGAACTCGGGGTGATGGTGTTCGTGGTGGTCGTCGTCGGCGGGCTGGGCTCGCTCGGCGGGGCCATGCTGGCGTCGCTGCTGATCGGCGTCATCACCTCGCTGGCCGTGGGCATCGACCGCAGCCTGGCGGACCTGCTCGCGCTGTTCGGCGCCAGCGACTGGGCGCGCGGCGTGGGCGGGCTGCTGACGCTGAAGGTGTCGAGCCTGTCGGCCACCATCCCGTTCGCGCTGATGCTGCTGATCCTGCTGGTGCGCCCGGGCGGGCTCATGGGCGAGAAGGGCTGAGCCGATGAGACCCGCCATCGTCTCCCTGCGCGCACTCGCGCTCGCGGCCACCGGCGCCGCGCTGCTGGCCGCCCTGCCCTTCCTGCTGACGCAGGGTTTGCTCAATGCGGCGATCCAGATGCTCATCGCCGCGCTGTTCGCCAGCGCCTACAACCTGCTGTGCGGCCAGGCCGGCATGCTGTCGTTCGGCCACGCGGCCTACTTCGGCGTCGGCGCCTTCGGCACCGTGCACGCCATGAACGCCGTGGGCGGCGCGGGGCTGCTGCCCACGCCGCTGCTGCCGCTGGCCGGCGCGGCGTGCGGGCTGGTCTTCGGCGCCATCGCGGGGTGGTTCGCCACGCAGCGCAGCGGCACCTACTTCGCGATGATCACGCTGGCCATCGCGGAACTGGTGCATTCGCTGGCGCCGCACCTCAAGGGCCTGTTCGGCGGCGAAGCGGGCGTGTCGACCATGCGCATGCCCGCATGGGGCCTGGACTTCGGCTCGACCCTGCAGGTGTACTACCTCACGCTGGCCTGGGTGCTGGTGTCGGTGGGGCTGCTGTACCTGTACACGCGCACGCCGCTGGGCCGCCTCACCTTCGGCCTGCGCGAGAACAGCCACCGGCTGCGCTTCCTCGGCTACAACGTGCACGGCCTCGGCATGCTGGTGTTCGCGCTGTCGGCGATGTTCGCGGGCATCGCCGGCAGCCTGCAGGTGGTGTCCAACGAATCCGCGAACTACGTCGTGTTCGACCCGGCCCTGTCGGCCGCCGTGGTGCTCAACACCTACATCGGGGGCGTCAAGGTGTTCCTCGGCCCCGCGCTGGGCGCGGCGCTGATGACCTTCTTCGGCTATGCGGTGTCCGATCTCACGCAGTCCTGGCTGCTGTACCAGGGCATCCTTTTCGTGCTGGTGATGATGTTCATGCCCTCGGGGCTCGCGGGGCTGGGGGGCACCACCGCGCGCCTGCGCCAGCGCTTCGACCTGGCGCGGATCGTGCCGCTGGTGGCACTGTCGGTCGGCGCAGCGCTGCTGCTGAGCCTGGGCGGCACCTTCGCCATCGAGATGCTGCAGCGCGTGTTCTCGCAGGACTACCGCGCCATGGCCCGCCTGCAGCCCGCCGGCGCCTGGCCGCCGCTTCAGTTTCTGGGCCGCGCGTGGCTGCCCGCCGCGTTCGCGACCTGGGCCGTGCCGGCGGCGCTGCTGGCATCGGGTGCGTGGCTGGCGCACCTCGCCCGGCAGCGGTTGCGCGCGCTGGCCGACGCTGAAAGCGCCTCGGCGGCCGGCGCGAACGCACACCCCTCCACGCGCCTGGCCGCACACCCGGGGGGCACCGCATGAACGACGCGATCCTCAGCATCCGCGGTTTGCGCAAGTCCTTCGGCCCCACGGAAATCATGCGCGGCGTGGACCTGGAGCTGCGCGGCGCCGAACGGCACGCGCTGATCGGGCCCAACGGCGCGGGCAAGTCCACGCTCTTCCACCTGATCTCGGGCCACCTGGCGCCGTCGGCCGGGGAGATCCGCTTCGAGGGACAGCAGATCGCCGGGCGCACGCCGCAGGCCATCAACCGGCTCGGGCTGGCGCGCTCGTTCCAGATCACCAACATCTTCCCGAAGCTCACGGTGTTCGAGAACATCCGCCTGGCGGTGATGCGCCTGCACGGGCTGCAGTACAACTTCTGGACATTCATCGACCGCGACCGCGGCATCCGCGAGCAGACCGAGCGCCTGCTGGAGCTGGTGCGGCTGCAGGCGCGCGCCGCCACCGTCGCGGGCGAGATGGCGTACTCCGAGCAGCGCTCGCTCGAGATCGCGATGACGCTGGCCTCCGACCCGAAGGTGATCCTGCTGGACGAGCCGATGGCGGGCATGTCCACCGAGGAGACCCACTACACCGCGCAGCTGATCCGCGAGGTGACGCAGGGCCGCGCGCTGATGATCGTGGAGCACGACATGGACGTGGTGTTCTCGCTGAGCGACCGCATCAGCGTGCTGGTGTACGGCCAGGTGATCGCCACCGGCACGCCCGAGGAGATCCGTGGCAATGCGGCTGTCAAGGAAGCGTACCTCGGCGAGGAGGTGGCGCCATGACGACGGCAACGGCAACCACCGGCGCCACGCCACCCGGCGACGCGCTGCTGCAGGTCAGCGGGCTGCACGTGCACTACGGCAAGAGCCATGTGCTGCACGGCGTCGACCTGCGGGCGGCGCGCAACGAGGTGATCAGCCTGCTCGGGCGCAACGGCTCCGGGCGCTCCACCACCATGAAGGCCGTGATGGGGCTGGTGCCGCCCTCGGCGGGCCGCGTCGTGCTGGCGGGACGCGAGCTGGCCGGCGCACGGCCGTACGCGGTGTGCCGCGCCGGCATCGGCTACGTGCCCGAAGAACGCGAGGTGTTCGCCAACCTCACGGTCGACGAGAACCTGCGCATGGGCGAGCAGCGCGCGGCGCACGGCGCGCACCGCTGGCGCATCGAGGACATGTTCGACTACTTTCCCCGGCTCAAGGAGCGGCGCAACACCAAGGCCGGCAGCATGTCGGGCGGTGAGCAGCAGATGCTCACGATGTGCCGCTCGCTGCTGGGCAACCCGCGCGTGATGCTCATCGACGAGCCCACCGAAGGGCTCGCGCCGAAGATCGTGGCGCAGGTGGGCGAATGCATCGTCGACATGCACCGCAAGGGCCTGTCGGTGGTGCTGGTGGAGCAGAAGCTCGCCATCGCGCTGAAGGTGTCGACGCGCGTGTGCGTGATGGGCCATGGCCGCATCGTGTTCGAGGGCACGCCGCAGGCACTGATGGCCGACCAGAAGCTCGTGTCCGAGTGGCTGGCGGTCTGAAGCCGGCCGTCCCCTTTTTTCCCATCACCCACCTCTTCCATCCATCGACGGCATACGCCATGAAAAGCATTCCAGACAAGGTCATCATCTCCTGCGCGGTCACGGGCTCGGTGCACACACCGACGATGTCCGAGCACCTGGCGCTCACGCCCGCGCAGATCGCCGAGCAGTCGATCGAGGCCGCCGAGGCCGGCGCCGCCATCCTGCACCTGCACGCGCGCGACCCCGGGGACGGACGGCCGTCGGCCGACCCCGCGGTGTTCGACCAGTTCGTGCCGCGCATCAAGGCGGCCACGGACGCGGTGATCAACATCACCACCGGCGGCAGCACGCGCATGACGCTCGAGGAACGCCTGGCGTACCCGCTGCGCGCCAAGCCCGAGATGTGCTCGCTGAACATGGGCTCCATGAACTTCTCGATCCATCCGGCCGCGCGGCGCGTGGCCGAGTGGAAGCACGACTGGGAGAAGCCCTACGTCGAGGGCATGGAAGACCTGATCTTTCGCAACACCTTCCGCGACATCAAGCACATCCTGAACGTGCTGGGCGAGGGCTGCGGCACGCGCTTCGAGTTCGAGTGCTACGACGTGGGCCACCTCTACAACCTGGCGCACTTCGTCGACGAGGGCCTGGTGAAGGGGCCGCTGTTCATCCAGAGCATCTACGGCATCCTCGGCGGCCTGGGCCCCGACCCCGAGAACCTCGTCACCATGCGCACCACCGCCGACCGCCTGTTCGGCCGCGACGGCTACCGGTTCTCGATCCTGGGCGCGGGCCGCCACCAGATGCCGCTGCTGACCATGGGCGCGGTGATGGGCGGCAACGTGCGCGTGGGGCTGGAAGACAGCCTCTATCTGGCCAGGGGCCAGCTCGCGAAGTCGTGCGCCGAACAGGTGCGAAAGATCCGCCGCATCCTCGAGGAGCTGTCGCTGGAGATTGCCACGCCCGACGAGGCCCGCGCCATGCTCGGCCTCAAGGGCAAGGACGCCGTGGCGTTCTGACCAGAACCAGGTTCCCTTTTCTTTCCAAGGAGTCGCAATGCAGAAGTTGTTGGAAGGCCGCGTGGCCATCGTCACCGGGGCCGGCAGCGGCCTGGGCAGGGCCCATGCGCTGGAGCTCGCCCGGCACGGCGCGCGCGTGGTCGTCAACGATGTGGCGGGCAGCCACGCCGGCTCGCCGGGCGCCCTCGTGGCCGAGGAGATCGCGCGCGCCGGCGGCGTCGCGATGGCGGACGGCGGCGACGTCACCGACTTCCCGGCCATGGAAGCCATGGTCGCACGCGCGATCGGTGAGTGGGGCCGCGTCGACATCCTCGTGAACAACGCGGGCGTGCTGCGCGACCGAACGTTCGCGAAGATGTCGCTCGATGACTTTCGCCGCGTCATGGACGTGCACCTGATGGGCGCCGTGCACTGCGTGAAGGCCGTGTGGGCGCACATGCGCGCGCAGGGCTACGGCCGCATCGTGATGACCACGTCGTCGTCCGGCCTGTACGGCAACTTCGGCCAGGCCAACTACAGCGCCGCCAAGATGGCGCTGGTCGGGCTCATGCAGACGCTGGCGCTGGAGGGCATGCGGCAGAACATCCGCGTGAACTGCCTGGCGCCGACCGCGGCGACGGCCATGACCGCGGACGTGCTGCCTCCCGAGGCGCTGGCCCGGCTGCAGCCGGCGTACGTGAGCCCCGGGCTGGTCGCGCTGGTGGGCGAGGACGCGCCCACGCGCGCGATCCTGCTGGCCGGCGCGGGCAGCTTCGAGAGTGCGCACATCACCATGACGCAGGGCGTGTTCATCGATGGCTCGGGCGACACGGCCTCGCAGGTGTGCGCGCGCATGGAGGAGATCCGCGACCGGCACGGCGAACGCGTCCCGGCCACCGGCTTCGAGCAATACCAGCTGGAGCTGGCCAAGGCCGGCTTCGAGGTGCCGCTGCCCCACTGACCCTGGCAACCGAGGGTTTACGCGGCGTCCTGCCCGCACACAGGACGCGGCGCGGCAGTGTCAGGCCCGCACATTGGTTTCGGCGGCCCACGGCGAGAGACTTCGTCCGGCACCCGTGGAGGGGCTGGCGAGGCCCTCGCGACGGCGGCGCGCTTTCAAACGAACGACATCGGAGACCTATGACATCCAGCCATCGAGACATCGTCCTGGGCGCGGCGGCCTGCCTGGCCGCGAGCGCCATCCTGGCGGGCTGCGGCGGAGGCGGAGGGGGCGGCGGTTTCCCGCTGCTCGTTCCGCCCGCCGCAGGGCAACCCACTGCTCCGCCCGCACCGCCCGCCCCGCCCGCGGCCCCGCCGCCAGCCGCAGGACTCGCCTGCGAGCAGCTCCAGGGCCTGGCCATTCCCGCATCGGCCATCGGCCTGCCGTCCTCGGGTGCGACGGTGACCAGCGCCAAGACCGTGCCACCGGGCGGCACGGGCGCCGCCGCGCTGCCCGAATACTGCGAGGTCGCGGGCAAGATCGCACCCGTCGATCCGAACGCGCCCAACATCCAGTTCGCCGTCGCGCTGCCGACATCATGGAACCGGAAGGTCGTCATGCTCGGCGGCGGCGGCTTCAACGGCACCGTTCCCAACGTGAAGGGCAACGTACCCAACGGGCCTGTCGACAAACTCACGCCGCTCGGGCGCGGCTACGCCACCTTCGCGAGCGACTCGGGCCACCAGGCCAACGCGCTCGGCTCGCAGGACGGCCTGTTCGGGCTCAGCGACGAGGCGGTGCGCAACTTCGGCGGCGACGCGCTCAAGAAGACACACGACGCCGCACTCGCGGTGATCAAGGCGCGGTTCGCCGCGGCACCGGTGAAGTCGTACTTCGCGGGCGGCTCCACCGGCGGACGCGAGGCGCTCACCGCCATCCAGCGCTGGCCCGCCGACTGGGACGGCGCCATCGCGTGGTACCCCGCGTGGAACGACGCGGCGGCGCTGCTGGGCGGCCACCGCATGAGCCGCGCGCTGGCGCAGCCCGGCGCATACCCCAACACCGCCAAGCGCGCGCTGCTGTACGACGCGGCCATGGAAGCGTGCGACGCCCTCGACGGCGCGAGCGACGGGCTCATCAGCAACCAGACGCTGTGCAACGCGCGCTTCGACCCGTCCACCGCCACGCTGCGCGGCGCGCCGGTGCGGTGCGCCGGTGGCGCCGACACCGGCGACACCTGCCTGTCGGACGCGCAGATCGCCGCGATGAAGACCATCGACACGCCGACGAACTTCCGCTTCGCGCTGGCCAGCGGCGAGACGCAGTACCCCGGCTACAACATCTGGGGCGCCGACCCCGGCATCACCACGCGCACCTCGCCGCTGGAGCCGGTGGTGACCTTCCTGGCGTTCGGCACGTCGCAACCCGCGCGCCCCATGCCGGCGAGCGCGCCGTACGTGAGCGTGCTGACCGACCAGTGGATCAGGTATTCCGTGACGCGCGACGCCGGCTTCGACTCGCTCTCGCTCGACCCCGAAGACCCGGGCCCGTGGGCCAGCCGCATCAGCGCGCTGAGCACCCAGCTGGACGCGAGCACCGACATCTCGGCATTCAAGGCGCGCGGCGGCAAACTGCTGCTGGCACATGGCCTGGCGGACGTGCTGGTGAGCACGCGCGCCACCGAGCAGTACTACCAGCGGCTGCAGTCGCGGATGGGTCCTTCGGAAGTGGACACCTTCGTGCGCTACTACGAAGTCGCCGGCCTCGGGCATGCGGTGAGCAGCACCTTCAACGCCGCCTGGGATTCGCTGAGTGCGCTGGAGGCGTGGTCCGAGGCGGGGACGGCGCCGGCCGGCCAGGTGGTGACCGACACGGCCGGGGTGCCGGGGCGCACCCGGCCGCTGTGCGACTACCCGCGCTGGGCGCAATACCGCGGCAGCGGCAACGTGAACCTCGCCGCTTCCTTCCAGTGCGTGAACTGAGACGCGCCGAGGCCCGGATGCTGCCGCCGGTGCATGCACAACACAAGACAAGACAAACGGAGACTTCACCATGACCAGCCATCTGCGCGCCGGCATCGCCGGCGCCATCCTTGCCCTGCTGCAGCTGAGTGCCTGCGGCGGCGGTGGAAACCAAGGGCCGGTGTTCACGCCCGTCGCGGCACCCGCACCGAACTCCACGGCTGCACCGCCCGCCAGCGGACCGCCCCCGGAGGCCCCCCCTGCCCTGCAGCGCGCCACGGTCTACGGCCAGGTGCTGGGCAGCGACGATTCCGCCAGCAACGGCACCTACAGCTGGAAGGGCGTGCCCTTTGCCAGGCCGCCGGTCGGCGCGCTGCGCTGGAAGGCACCGGTCGACCCCGAGCCCTGGACCGCCGTCAAGGCGACGCAGAAGCTGGGCAACGCCTGCGTCCAGACCGGCCGTCTCTACGGCCCGGGCCAGAACAACCAGTACGACGCGACCATCGGCACCTCGTACGGCAAGACCACGGGCGCCGAGGATTGCCTGTACCTCAACATCTGGGCGCCTTCGACGGCGGCCGCGACCGACAAGCTGCCCGTCATCGTCTTCGTCCATGGTGGCAGCAACATCACCGGCTACACCGGCGACCCGGTCTACGACGGCGCCGCGCTCGCGAAGGCCGCCCATGCGGTCGTCGTCACGGTGAACTACCGGCTGGGCATCATGGGCTTCCTGGCCTCGCCCCAGCTCAAGGCCGGCGTCGATGCGAACGACGATTCCGGCAACTACGCGATCCTGGACCTGATCAAGGCGATGCAGTTCGTCAACGCCAACATCGCAGCCTTCGGCGGCGACCCGGGCAATGTCACGCTCATGGGCCAGTCGGCCGGCGCCGTCAACATCTATGCGCTGATGGTCTCGCCGCTGGTGGTCAAGGCCAAGCCGGCCCTGTTCCATCGCCTCGTGCCGCTGAGCGGGGGGGTGGCGACGGCCACCAACCAGCCGAGCCAGGTCAATGCGCTGCTGGCCGCCCTGCTGGTGGCCGACGGCACGGTGGCGGACGACACCGCCGCGGGTGCCTACATTGCCGGGCGCAGCAATGCCGAGCTGGCGGCCTACCTGCGTTCGAAGAGCGCGGACACCCTGCTGCAGACCGTGCTCAAGAAACTGGCGCCATTGGGCCTGTCGGCATCCAACCCATTGAACGACGGGACCGTGGTCCCGGTCGATCCGATCGCGGCGATCAACGCGGGCGCCTTCCTGAAGGTGCCGGTGATGGCCGGTTACACGCGCGACGAGACCAAGCTTTTTCCGCAGAACCTGGCGATCTCGCCGGCGTTCGGCGGCATCAGCGGCCGGCTCCTGGACGACCCCACGGTCTTCTCGATGGCCTACAGCTACGACCCGGATGCGGCGCCCGCCACCACCCTCGAGCAATGGATCCCCGGCCAGTACCTGCCCGTCACGACGCCGGTGACCGGCTTCAACGCGAGGACCGACCTCTACAACCAGTACTTCTTCATCGCGCTGCGCAAGCAGATCTTTCCGGTGCTGCAGGCGCAGAACGTGCCGTTGTGGTGGTACCAGTTCAACTGGGACAAGGCGCCGGCACCGTTCAACGACATCTTCGGCGCCGCGCACACGTTCGACCTGCCGTTCGTGTTCGGCAACTTCGGCCCGTCGCTCTACGCGAGGTTCGCGAACTCGAAGGCGAACGCGCCGGGCCGCCTGGAACTCTCGGACGCGATGATGAGGAGCCTCGCGGCGTTCGCGCGCACCGGCGACCCCAACAACGCGGCGCTGGGGGTCCGCTGGTCCCCCTACCCGTCGATGCTGAACTTCGACGCGTCGCTTTCGGCCAAGGCGATCACGGTGCAGCCGTAGCGCCTGGCTGTAGATTCCAGGCGGCGAATATCTGGCACCACCGTGCGACTTGTCGGCTAGCGCCGACAGCCGCCGCGCACGGCGATATGCGCGCAAAGCCGAGGCATCCTCATGCCCCGGTGCAGGCCGTCAGTTCAGCGGCAACCGCAGGTAGGTGCCGCGCAGCGCCTCCTGGCTCACGCCGGGCTTGCTCCAGTCGCACACGCCGCTCGGGAAGATTGTCTGCAGCCGCGCAAGATCGGCGCCGGCGATCGTCACTGAGTAATCGGCGGGGTTGACCGGCTTGAGCTGGCACTTGAGCACGTCGTTCACCAGCGGCGAGCCGGCCTGGATGCGCGGCGTGGTGAAGCGCGGGTACACGACGTTGCAGCTGGCCGCCGCATCGAGCGACGCGGGCTCGTCGATGCGCTTGCCGGTCTTGTCCCAGCAGGCATCGTTGGCGCCGGCGGGCTTGTTGCGCACCACCTTGTCGATCGAAGCGGGCGACGGGTCGGCCGCCATGTTGTCCAGCCACTTGTTCAGGAGATCGATCGAGCCGCTCATGTAGTCGTAGCCCGAGGTGGAGCCGAGCGTCCAGATGATCTGGTTGTCGCTGCGGCCGTTGGCGCGTTGCAGCCGGGCTCTGATGATCAGGTCCTGCGTCGTGTCGTGGATGTCGCCCACGGCATCGGCGTTGCCGCGCTGCGTGATGATCGGGATGTTCGCAAGGCCCACGCCCCTGAAGCCGTTCTTGAAGCCGCCGGCGTAGCTGAGCCTGAGCGCATCCGGATCGGCTTCGGAGCGCGCGGGCTGCGGGTTGCCGTCGCCGTCATAGCCGCCCACCTTCTCGTTCAGGTCGAGGAACTCCTTCACCGAGATCGTGCCGGCATTGAGCGCCCCCAGGCCGTACTGCACGCCGATGTTGTCCAGCGGCCGTCGCGCCTCCTGCGTGCCGGGCCGCTTGCCCAGCAGATTCACGTTGGTCTGGAACAGGTCGCAGCGGATGCCGCCCGGGTTGGTCGCGCGGTTGAAGACGTTCGCCACGTTGGCCGGCTCAATGAACCCGCAGCCCGCCGCGTTGTCCGACTTGATGATGCTCGCGAACGACAGGTCCCACGCGGTGCAGGTGTTGGTGTTGAAGCCATTCACCGCGTTCTGCTTGGCCGTCGTCCAGGTGGCGGTGTCGAGCTTGTAGACGTTGTTCAGGAGGCGGCACTCCATCACCTCGGGCATCAGCGTCTCGGGGAAGGAGACGATCGGTTGGATGCCGTCCAGGAGCCCCGGATAGAGCTGCGCGATCAGGTACTGCTGGATCGCACCGCCCGAGCCGCCGAAGCCGGCCGTCCACTTCGGCACTTCGCCGAATTCCTCGATCACGTGCTCCTTCAGCATCATGAGCGTCTCGCCCTGCAGGTGCGGATTGGCGTGCTGGTTGTTCCAGAGTTCGGTCGAGTTCATGAAGGCGAAGCCGCGCGAGAGCTGGATGTGGCCGACGTCGCCGAGGATCGACTCGATCGGGTGCACGCCCTGGTTGTACTGCGCCGAACCGCAGCAGTCGAAGTAGGCCACGAGCTTCCTGTTCCAGCCCGGGCCGGGCTTCCATGCGGCGGGCGAATCCTTGGTCGGGTTGTCGAGCACCGCGAGCCGGTACACGCCGCGGTTGATGGTGCCCGACTCCACGCGCACGATGTAGGGCACCGTGGTGCCGTCGTTCGTGGTGGTCGTAGCAAGATCGGCCGGGCGCGTTCCCTTGGGGTCTGCGAGCGGCTTGAAGACGTTGGTGTTGGTGCGGTAGTACCAGACCACCTGCGTCGCGGCCGAGCAGTCGGCATCGAGCGCGGCACCCAGGCCGTTCTGCACCGTGCGGCATTCGTAGGGCGAAATGTGCGGGCCCGACAGGATCGGGCCGGTGATCGGATAGTTGACCAGCCGGGCCTCGGTGCGCTGCGCCGCAACATCGGCATTGCTCACCACCAGCGTGTTGACGCTGCCGGTGGCGCTGGCCTTGTCGGTCGTGAGGCCGGTGACAAGTCCGCGCAGCACGCGGGCGGTGCTGTTGACGACGGGCACCTGGGCGGTCACGTCCTTGCCGTTGAGGCTCACGCGCACCTTGTCGAGCGCGACGCCCACGGGCGCGGTGATTTCGATCAGCGTGTCGCCTCCGCTGATCATGTCGGGTGCGGAAGAGAGCGTCCTGATCTGGAACGCGGCCGGCGTCTGCACGACGGGCGGGGGACTGGCGCCCGGAATGAACGAGAACCCCGAACCGTCCGACCCTCCGCCGCAACCCGCGGCGAGCAGTGCGCCGGCCATCGCGAGCCCGGCTGCGGCGGCCTGCGGCCGGATCCGGGGCCACGGAAAAACCCGCTTGCGCGGACGGCGAGGTGTAGCGAGCATGGAAGTCTCCTTCTGTTGTGTGTTCTGGAAGATTAAGGATGGACGTTCCACGCTGCGGTCGTCGCGACGACACATGAGGCGCCAATCGCTAGAGGTAATCCCTGATTCCGTCCGGGCCCCGGCCGCGCCTCAGCTGGAAGACATGGTGCGGCGCTCGCGGTGGGCGGCAGGTCTCGCGCCCGCGGATGTGGAGCACGTGCTGGGCAGCATGCAGGAGAGGCAGTTCGCGCGGGGCGCCTGCATTGCGCGGGCGGGGCAACAGGTCGAGCACTGGATGGGGCTCGTCGATGGCTTCGCCAAGATGTCGGTGGCCTCGCAGGAGGGGCGGATATCGACGCTCACCGGCGTCTCGGCCGGTGTGTGGTTCGGCGAGGGATCGCTCTTCAAGCACGAGGCGCGCCGCTACGACGTGTTCGCTCTGCGGCCGACGCGGATCGCGCTGATGCCGCGCCGCACCTTCGAATGGCTGCGCGGCACCAGCGTGCCGTTCAACCATTACCTGCAGGAGCTGTTGAACGCGCGGCTGAGCCTGTTCATCGGCGCGCTCGCGCACGAGCGGCTGCTGGACACCGACGCGCGCGTCGCGAACTGCCTGGCGAGCCTTTTCAACCCTGATCTGTATCCGGACGCGCCACGATTCCTGGAAGTCGGGCAGGTCGAGATCGGGCTGCTGGCAAACGTATCAAGGCAGCGCGTGAACGTGGCACTGCGGCGCTTTCAGGCGCTTGGACTCATCCGCCTCGAAAAGCGCGGCCTGACCGTGCTCGACCTGGGCGGCTTGCGTGGTTACCAGCAAGGCGCCGTGCCGTTGAGCCTGGGTGGGTGAAGGCGGCGATCGCCATCGGGTGGAATTTCCATGCTGTTCCAAATGAAAGGGGAATGTCCTACCATGCGCCTTTGGACGCCAAGGAGACATCGTCTTGCTGGCCCGACTGATCTATCGCAGCATGTCCAGGGGACCATCGGCGGGCGACGTCGAGAGCATCCTGCGCGCCTCGCGCCGCAACAACCGGGAGATCGGCATCACCGGCGCACTGTGCCACTTCCAGCGCAACTACATGCAATACCTCGAAGGCGACGAGGCCGCCATCGAATGCGTGATGGCCAACATCGCAGAGGACCCGCGGCATGCGAACCTGACCGTGCTGGAGTACCGGTTCATCGCGGCGCGCGCGTTCCCGCGGTGGTCGATGGCGCTGCTGGTGTGGGACGAGCAGGTTCGAGAAGTCCTCGGCCCTCTGGCGGACATGGGCCTGAACGGCATCCAACCCTCGGAAGCAGCGCCAGTCTTTCGTGCGCTCACGAGAACGCCGCAATGGGTGAGCCTGCACTAGGTGCAACGGCTAAGGAAGGTTCTCCCGAAAAATCACCTGGCTGCGCGTCGTTTCCACGCCGCTGAGCGCCTCGCGCTTGTCGCGCAGGTTGGTGAAGATGCGCACGCAGCTCATCAGCGTGGTGTGCGGGCTCTGCGTGATCACCGCGTCCATGCTGCCGTCGATCAGCAAGGCGCGCGTGTCGGGCGTCAGGCCGTGGCCGATGAAGACCACCTTCTGCTCGCGCCCCGCTTCCTTCAGGGCGCGCGCCACACCGTCGGACGCTCCGCCGATGTTGTAGATGCCGCCCATGTCCGGGTGCTGCTCCAGCAGCGCGCGCGTCTGGCGGTAGTTCTTGTCCGCGTCGTCCTGCCCTTCGCGCAGGCCCACCACTTCGAGCCGCGGAAACATCTCGTCGATGACATGCAGGAAGCCCGCCTCGCGTTCCTCGTGCGCCTTGTAGCTCAGGCTGCCTGCGATGAGCGCGACCTTGGCCGCGCGCGTGCCGATGAACCGGCCGATGAGGTAGCCCGCCGTGCGCCCCGCGGCCCGGTTGTCGAGCCCCACGAACGCGGCGCGCTCCGAGTTCGACAGGTCCGAGATCAGCGTCACCACCGGCAGCCCGCGTGCGGCGAGCGAAGCCACCGCCTCGCGCACCGCCGGATGCTCGAGCGCCATCATCGCGATGCCGTCGCAGCGCTGGCCGTGCCGGTGCAGCGCGTTCGCCAGCTCATGCGGATTGAAGCTCTCGATGAACACCGTGCGGCACTGCACGTTGAACGGCGCCCAGTGCTCCTGCGCGTAGCCCACCATGTCGCCCAGCATGCGGATGAACCGGTTGGTGCCCGCCGGCAGCAGGAACACCAGCCGCAGCGGCGGCGGCGTCAGCGCCGCATACAGCGCCGGCCCGGGCAGGTAGTCGAGCTCGCCCGCAGCCTTGAGCACGCGCTGCACCGTCGCATCGCGCACGCCCGGGCGCCGGTTGAGCACGCGGTCGACGGTGGCGGTCGACACCTGCGCCGCGCGGGCGATGTCCACCACGCGGGCGCGGCGCGCTTCCAGAGGTGAAGCAGACGAGTCGGGAAGCGGTGAAGGGTTATCCCTCATACATCAAAAACCATCAGAGTCAAGTTTGACCGGGATCATGCATCCTTTTATCTTCCCTCTGGCCTGAATTCAATGATGCATCAGATTGCATCAACTGCAGTCCGCAAGAACTGGACGATCACGGAGACAAAATCATGACCTCGCTGACCCGCAGGCGCGCCCTGCGCACCCTTTCCGCCCTCCCCGCCGCCGGCATCGTCACGGCGCTGCCGCGCATCGCACGCGCCGCCGAGTTCTCGTACAAGTACGGCAACAACCTGCCGCTGACGCATCCGCTGAACATCCGCGCGCAGGAGGCGGCCGAGCGCATCGCCAAGGAGACCAAGGGCCGCGTCGAGATCAAGATCTTCCCCAACAACCAGCTCGGCGGCGACACCGACATGCTGGCGCAGGTGCGCTCGGGCGGCATCGAGTTCTTCACGCCCTCGGCGCTGGTCATCGCCACGCTGGTGCCGGTGGCGGCCATCAATGCCGTGGGCTTTGCCTTCAACGATTACGCCCAGGTGTGGGCCGCGATGGACGGCAAGCTCGGCGCACATGTGCGCGGCGCCATCGCCAAGTCGCGCCTCTATGCTTTCGAGAAAATGTGGGACAACGGCTTTCGCCAGACCACCAGCAGCAAGGCCGCGGTAGCCACCGCCAAGGACATGGACGGCCTGAAGATCCGCGTGCCAGTGAGCCCGCTGTCGATCTCGATGTTCAAGGGCCTGGGCGCCGCGCCGGCCAGCCTGCAGTTCAGCGAGGTCTACTCGGCGCTGCAGACGAAGATCGTCGATGCGCAGGAGAACCCGCTGCCCATCATCCAGGTCGCCAAGCTGTTCGAGGTGCAGAAGTTCTGCTCGCTCACCAACCACATCTGGGACGGCTACTGGTTCATCGCCAACGGCCGCGCCTGGGAAGCACTGCCCGAGGACCTGAAGACCATCGTCGCCCGTGCCATCAACGATGCCGGCATGCAGCAGCGCGACGACATCCGCAAGCTCAACGAATCGGTGGTCGGCGACCTGCAGGCCAAGGGCCTGAGCATCAACCGTCCCGCCGCCGAGAGCTTTCGCGCGAAGCTGCGCGAGTCGGGCTTCTACGGCGAATGGAAAGGCCGCTTCGGCCCCGAGGCCTGGGCGCTGCTCGAGGGCGCGGTCGGCAAGCTGGCCTGACCACCCATGGCGCATGAATCGACTTTCGAGGCGGCCGCCTTTCCCGGCGCCTCGGCCAACCCGCTGAGCGGCATGGCGTCGCGCATCGACCGCGTGCTCGGCGCGGCGGTCGAGGCCGTGGCCGCGCTGCTGGTGCTCGCCGAGATCTGCGTGCTGTTCGCCGGCGTGGTGTCGCGCTACCTGTTCCACGCGCCGCTGGTGTGGTCCGACGAGCTCGCGTCCATCCTCTTCCTGTGGCTGTCCATGCTCGGCGCCGTGGTGGCGCTGCGCCGCGGCGAGCACATGCGCATGACCGCGCTGGTGCAGAAGGTGCGCCCGCAGACGCGCGCCATCCTCGATGCCTTCGCGATCGCGGCCTCGGTCGCGTTCCTCGTCCTGATCATCTGGCCGTCGATCGACTACGCCCACGAAGAGTCGTTCATCGTCACGCCGGCGCTGGAGGTCAGCAACGCGTGGCGCGCCGCGGCCATTCCGGCGGGCATCGGCATCATGCTGGCGATGGCACTGCTGCGCCTGCTGCGCGTGTGCACCGGCCGGCAGATCGCGCTCGCGCTCGTCGGCACGGCCGCGCTGGTGGGCGCCTTCTGGCTTGCCGCACCGGTGTTCGCCGGCCTCGGCAAGTTCAACCTCGTGATCTTCTTCGTGGTCATCGTGGCGGCCACGGTGCTCTCCGGCGTGCCCATCGCGTTCTCTTTCGCGCTGGCGACCTTCGGCTACCTGGCGCTCACCACGCGCACGCCGCTGCTGGTGATGGTGGGCCGCCTCGACGAGGGCATGTCGCACCTGATCCTGCTGGCGGTGCCGCTCTTCATCTTCCTGGGCGCGCTCATCGAGATGACCGGCATGGCGCGCGCCATGATCCAGTTCCTCGCCAGCCTGCTGGGCCATGTGCGCGGCGGCCTCTCGTACGTGCTGATCGGCGCGATGTACCTGGTGTCGGGCATCTCGGGCTCCAAGATCGCCGACATGGCGGCCATCGCGCCCGTGCTCTTCCCCGAGATGACCAAGCGCGGCGCCAAGCCCGGCGACCTGGTGGCGCTGCTGTCGGCCACCGGCGCGCAGACCGAGACCATTCCGCCGTCGATCGTGCTGATCACCATCGGCTCGGTCACCGGCATCTCGATCGCCGCGCTGTTCACGGGCGGCCTGCTGCCGGCCGTGGTGCTGGGCGCCGCGCTGTGCGCGGTGGTGTGGTGGCGCTACCGCCGCGAAGACCTCAGCGGCGTGCAGCGCTACAGCAAGCGCGAGATCGGCAAGTTGCTGCTGGTGGCGCTGCCGGCCGTGCTGCTGCCCTTCGTGATCCGCGCCGCCGTGGTCGAGGGCGTGGCCACGGCCACCGAAGTGTCGACCATCGGCATCGTCTACGCGGCCATCGTGGGCCTGGTGGTGTACCGCCAGTTCGACTGGAAGCGGCTCAAGCCGATGCTCGTCGACACGGCCTCGCTCTCGGGCGCGATCATCTTCATCGTCGGCTGCGCCACGGCCATGGCCTGGGGCCTCACGCAGTCGGGTTTCTCGCAGGACCTGGCGCGGGTCATGGGCACGCTGCCCGGCGGGGCCTACGGCTTCCTGGCCGTGTCGATCGTCGCCTTCATCGTGCTGGGCAGCGTGCTCGAGGGCATTCCGGCCATCGTGCTGTTCGGGCCGCTGCTGTTTCCCATCGCCAAGGCGGCTGGCGTGCACGAGGTGCACTACGCCATGGTCGTCATCTTCTCCATGGGCATCGGCCTGTTCGCGCCGCCCTTCGGCGTGGGCTACTACGGCGCGTGCGCTGTGAGCAAGGTCAACCCCGACGAAGGCATACGCTACATCTGGGGCTACATCGGCGCGATGCTGGTCGGCCTGGCGATCGTGGCCGTGTTCCCGTGGTTCTCGACCGGCTTCCTGAAATTCTGATGCACACCACAACAACACACTCACATCCACGGAGCCAAACGCAATGAGTCGATTCCTCGGCGAGATCCGCCAACTGGGCTATGTCGTGCACGACATCGAAGCCGCCATGGACTACTGGAGCACGAAGCTGGGCGTGGGCCCCTGGTTCTACAACCCCCGCGTGCCCATCAGGAACTACCGCTACAACGGCGAGGCGCACGAGCCGCACAACTCGGTGGCGCTCGCCAACTCGGGCTACGTGCAGGTGGAGCTCATCCAGACGCGCAACGACGTGCCATCGATGTACCGCGACTTCCTGCGGGCCGGCCGCACGGGACTGCAGCACGTGGCCTACTGGACCGCCGACTACGACGCCGACCTCGCGCGCCTCACGGCGCAGGGTTTCAAGCCCGTGATGAGCGGGGAAGTGGGCGAGCGCGGACGCTTCATCTACTTCGACACCGAATACCACCCGGGCACCGTCATCGAGCTGTCGGAAGTCGCGGGCCCCAAGGGCAAGATGTTCGAGCTGATCCGCAACGCGTCGAAGGGCTGGGACGGCAGCGAGCCGGTGCGGCCCTTTCCCGACCTGAGCAAGCTGTGAGCGCGATGGCACCCGAGCGCGTTCGCGCGCGGTACCTGGTCGAGACGCCGCATGACGTGGCGGCCGTCGCGCAGGTGATGGCCGGCGAGCAATCGTGCGGCACCTTCACGCGCGTCGAAGGCGAGACCGACGCGCTGCGCGAGCGCGCACGCGCCACGGTGGAGGCGATCACCGAGCTGGCGCCGGCCGGGGCGCCGAGCCTGCCGAACGCCCTGCTCGAGCGCCAAGGCGCGCGGGGCCCGTGGCGGCGCGCGCACGTCGACATTTCGTTTCCGGTGGCCAACATCGGCGCCAACCTGCCGACCCTGGCCGCGACGGTGTCGGGCAACCTGTATGACCTGGGCGAGGTGACGGGGCTGCGGCTTGAATCGCTGCAGGTGCCCGCGGCCTACCGCGCGCGCTTCGAGATGCCGCGCGCCGGCATCGCCGGCACGCGGCGCGCGACCGGCGTGGCCAGCGGCGCGCTGGTCGGCACCATCATCAAGCCGAACGTGGGCCTGTCCGCGGCGCAGACGGCCGAGCTCGTCGGCCGTCTGTGCGCCGCGGGCGTCGACTTCATCAAGGACGACGAGGTGTGCGCCGATCCCGCGCATGCGCCGCTGGCCGAGCGCGTGCCGGCCGTGATGGCCGTCGTGCGCGCGCATCAGGCGCGCACCGGCAAGCATGTGATGGTGGCGTTCAACATCACCGACGAGACCGACGCGATGAAGCGGCATGCCGACCTCGTCGAACGCGAAGGCGGCTCGTGCGTGATGGCCAGCCTGAACTGGTGCGGGCACTCGGGCATCCAGACGCTGCGGCGGCACACGGGGCTCGCGCTGCATGGGCATCGCAACGGCTACGGCGCACTGTCGCGGCATCCGCTGCTGGGCATCTCTTTCCAGGCATACCAGACGCTGTGGCGCCTGGCGGGGGTGGACCACATGCACGTGCACGGGCTGCAGGGCAAGTTCTCGCAGCCGGACGGCGAAGTCATCGCGTCGGCGCAGGACTGCTTCACCCCCCTGACCGATGCGGCGGACGATCGCGTGATGCCGGCCTTTTCCTCGGGCCAATGGGCCGGCACCGTGCCGGCGACGTGGAAGGCCATCGGCAGCGACGACCTTCTGTTCATGGCCGGCGGCGGCATCCTCGCGCACCCCGACGGCGCGGCGGCCGGCGTGACGAGCATCCGCCAGGCATGGTCGGCCGCGCGCGCGGGCGTGCCGCTGGCGGACGCCGCCAAGGACCAGCCCGAGCTCGCCCGCGCCCTCGCCTTCTTCGGCAAGCCATGAGGCCGCGTCCGTCGATCGTCTACTACGGCGACGATTTCACCGGCGCGACCGACACGCTCGGCACCGCGGCGCGCGCGGGGCTGCGTGCGCTGCTGTTCCTCCAAGTGCCCGACGCCGCGCGCCTCGACCGCGCGGGGCCGCTCGACGTGCTGGGCATCGCGGGTGCGGCGCGCGCCATGACGCCCGAGGAAATGCGCACCGAGCTTCGCCCGGTGGTCGCCCTGTTCCGCTCACTGGACGCGCGCGTGCTGCACTACAAGACCTGCTCCACCTTCGACAGCGCGCCGCACATCGGCTCGATCGGCGCAGCCGTACGTGCGTTGCGCGCGGCGGTGGAGCAGCCATGGACCGCCATCATCGGCGGGCAGCCGAACCTGGGGCGCTACTGCCTGTTCGCCAACCTGTTCGCAGCCGCGGGAAGCGGCGCGCAGGTGCACCGCATCGACCGGCATCCGACGATGAGCTGCCATCCGGTGACGCCGATGGACGAGCCGGATCTGCGGCTGCATCTGGCGAAGCAGGGGCTCGCGGATGTGCGTTCCATGCCGTTCACCGCGGCGTCGCGCGGCAGCGATGCGCTGGATGCCGCCTTGCGCCAGGCACTGCACTCGCCGCCAGCGGACGCGGTGCTCTTCGACGTGGCCGATGCGATGCAGTTGCGCGCCATCGGCCAGGTGCTGTGGACCAGGGCGCAAGCCGCCACGATGCTGGCCGCGGGGCCGAGCAGCGTGGTGGATGCGTTGTCGATGGCGATGGGCCCGTCGCACCGGGACAGCGGCAGTCCACCGATGGCGCGTGACGGCGTTCCACCCGCCCAGGGCCCGGTGCTGGTGCTCGCGGGCAGCCTCTCGCCCGTGACCGCGCGGCAGGTGGCGGCCGCGAAATCGTTCGACGTCGTGTGGCTCGACGCACAGAAGCTGGCGCAACGCGGCGAAGCCGCCGTGGCCGAGCAGGCCGAACTGGTCATCGGCAGCCTGGCGCGCGGGCGCCACGTGCTGGCCTGCACGCGCGCGCCCGGCGCAACGCCATCGGGCGGCGGCCTGGACGCCCAGGCGCTGGCACGCGCGGGCGGCGCCATGTTGGCCAAGGTGCTGGCGAGCGTGCCGCTCAAACGCATCGGCGTGGCCGGCGGCGACACCTCCAGCCACGGCGTTCAGGCGCTCGACGCGTGGGGACTGTCCTATGTCGCCGACATGGGCGCCGGCACCTCGCTGTGCCGCGTGCACAGCGACGACGCCGCGATCGACGGGTTGGAGATCATGCTCAAGGGCGGCCAGATGGGCGCGGAGGACGTGTTCGAGCGTCTGGTGCACGGCTTCGCCTAGAAGAGTGCGGACTTCAAGGGCGTCCGAGGGAGATTACGGTGCGTCAATGCATTCAGGACTTCTGCTCGTGGGGCAGATGGCACACCGCCTCGACGTTGTGGCCATCGGGGGCGATGACGAAGGCCGCGTAGTAGTGAGGATGGTAGTGCGCGCGCAGCCCCGGGGCCCCATTGTCCTGGCCGCCTGCCTCGATCGCCGCACGATGAAACGCATCGACCTGGCTGCGGCTGTCCGCGGCAAACGCCAAATGCAGTGGTGTAGGTGACGCGCCTTCGCATTCAGCCCGGTAGATCCAAAGCGAAGGTTTGCCGTGCTTGCCCAGGCCCGCGCCGTGGGGGCCCTTCATCGCGATGCCTACGCCCAACGGCGCCAGAGCCTGCAGGAAGAAGCGTTCGCTGGCTTCGACGTTGCTGGCGCGTATCCCGACATGATCGAACATAAGAAGCACTCGCTCGCGTTGTGTCAGCCGGATGTTGCCACGTCACGCGGCACGCATGCCATCAGCTCGGGTCGGTATTCGCACGGCCTTTGCCACGCAGCGAAGTGGGTGTGGCCCCGAAGCGGACGCGAAACGAGGTGGAGAAGTTGGCGGAGTTCGAATAGCCGACGGCCATTGCCACTTCCGAGACCGTCAATGCGGACTCGAGCAGCAGCCGGCGCGCATGCGCAAGCCTCGCATCACGCACGAATTCGAAGACCGCCTTTCCCGTGTAGGCGCGGAACGCACGCGAAAGCCGCTTCTCGTGGGTGCCCACCTGCGCCGCCAGCGCTGGAAGATTCGGTATGCTCGAAAGATCGGCCTCGACGATCTTGAGCGCGGCCTGCGCCAGCACGTCGTCCGCGCCGGCGGCCGTGCTCTGCGTCTGGTCGTTCGCTTCGACCGGGGCCGCGGGCTGGACCATGCTTTGCTGCACTGCGCGCTCCCTGCGCGCGAGCGCCAGGTGCACCGCCACGCGCATCAACACATCCTCCTGCTCCAACGGCGCCTGCAGGCAGTCCACCGCGCCCTCGCGCAGGCTCATGAGCTGCTCGGAAAGCGTCGCGCCGACGGTGACGAAGATCATCGGGATGTGCGCGGTCAAGGGATCGGCCTTCAACAATCGCGCCGTCGACAGGCCGTTCGGCGCACCGAGTGCCACCTCGAGAAGCATCAGCTCGGGTTTGAGCGCCGTCGCCCAGCGATAGGCCTGGGGGCCGGCTTCGCACAGGCTCACGCGGTGACCGACCGAACGCAGTGCCGACCGGATCGGCTCCTGCTGGGCGTCTTCGACCGCGACCAGAATCTGTGCGGGGCCGCCGGGCCATTCCAGATGGTCTGCCAGCGAGGGCGACGAGGCGCGCGGCTTTCGCCTGGAGGGAAAGTGAGGCGCGAGCCTCCATCCGTCGGCGAGGCGAAGCTGTGAACTCGGGAACATCAAGGCGGGGCAGTCGGGTCGGTCTTGGCGGACCCGCATGGTGCCCAGGGTGCCCGTTCGAAGCATTGCAGTTTTCTGACGCTTCCTCACCGATCCTCACCGTCTGGGGGCGACGGCACGCGAAGGCAAGCGGCTGTACCCGAAAGGCGGCTGCGTCAGGTCGCGAAGACGTAGCCGGTGCCGCGCACCGAACGTACCGGCAGGCGCATGCCGAGCTTTTCGGCCTTGCGGCGCAGCCGGCTGGCCATCGCGTCGATGCGATGCTGGTCGAAGTCGAACACGTCGCCTCCGAGCGCCACGATCAGCTCGTCGCGGCTCACGGTGAGGCTGCGCCGCTCGATCAGACAACCGAGGAACAGGCGCTCCGTGCTGGTGAGCGTCATGCGCCGGCCTTGCGGATCGCCGAGCACCCAGCCGCCATCAAGCAGCGTCCACGCGGAGGAGGTCTGCTGCGGCCGTTCAGGCACTGCCGCGTTGTCGATCGGCTGGCGCTGCAGTCGACGTCCCACGGCCCTGAGCGTCTCGGCCAACTCCAGCATGTTGACCGGCTTCACGAGGTAGGCGTCCGCGCCCTCGCGCAAACCCAGCACGCGGTCTTCAAGTGCGCTGCGGGCCGTCACGAGCACCACGCCCACGCTCGGCGCGGTGCGCAGGTGCGCCACGATGGACAAGCCGCTCTCGCCGGGCAGGCCGATGTCGACCACGGCGATGTCGCAGGGCGCGACGGCAAAGCTTCTGTAGAACGCGGGGGCATCGGCAAAGCCGGTGGCCGCGAACCCCAGTTCGCCCAGCGCGAAGACCGCTTCTTCGCGGATGTCGTCATCGTCCTCGATCACATGGACGCGAAGCTGGGGCGTATCGCTCTGGGGTGGCATGCGCGCCAAAGTATAAAGTCGCCGATCGCATGCCTCCCGCACCCGGCTCCTTCTCTGCACCCAGCACCCAGCATCCAGCGCGACCATGGGCATCCCGTTCTCGAGCAACCGTCGTACCCATCTGATTTTGACTTTCATCCGATTGCTGAGGTTGTGGCTGTGCCTCGCGCTGGGATGTCTTGCGCTGCAAGCTCAGGCGCTCGTGGTGTCGGCATCGGACGGCGCGCAGGGCCCTCGCGCACTGTCGAGCGGGGTGGGAATACAGCGGGACCCTTCGGGCCAATGGACCATCGCCGACGTGGCAGCTGGAGGCGCGCGGCACGGCGGCTTCGCGCCGCTGAACGGCGCGGTCGAAGAAGGCTTCACCCGCGACACCGTGTGGCTGCGGCTGTCGCTGTCGCGCGCGCCCGATGCGCCTTCGCGCTGGCTGCTGCGGCTGCGCCCACCGCGAATCAGCGAAGCGGTCCTGTATTCGCCGGATGGTCATGAGGGCTTCACGCAGGTCGACATCGGCGACCGCCAACCGTTCGCGCAGCGGGAGATTCCGGACCACAACTTCGTCTACCCGCTGCAGTTGTCGACCGAGCCGGCGGACTACTTCCTGAAGCTGCGCAGCGACGGCCCTGCCCTGCGCGCCGAACTCGACCTCTGGCAGGCCACGGGTTTCGCGCAGCATCGCACGACGGACTACGCCGTGGCGGGCCTTCTGGTGGGGGCGGCGATCCTGTCCGTGTGCATGAACCTGATCTTCATGGCGTGGCTCAGGGACTCGCTCTATGGCCACTATGCGCTGTACGTGGTCGGGGTTGCAGCGCTCACGCTCAACCGCCAGGGCTTCGTCGCGCAGTGGCTGCTCGATGCGCATCCGGAACGGGTGGCGCAGACGCTTCTCGTGGTCAATTGCCTCTTCAACGTGGTCGCGACCACCTTCATGGCGCGCATCTTCGGATTCCGGCAGCACTGGAAACCCGCGGCCATCTTCTTCGATGGCGTGGCTGCGTTCAACCTGCTGGCGTGCTTCGTCGCGCTGACGAGCCACCACCCGGCGGCCGCACCCTGGGTGAGCGCAGGCAGCGTGTTGTCCACCAGCTTCGGCGGCGTGTTCGTGGCCTACCTGCTGATCGTGCGCCGCCAGTGGCAGTACCTGTTGCCTGCTTCGGCGTTCGCCGTCGGCACCATCCTGGGCATCTATGGCCTGCTGAAACTATGGCTTGGCGACTGGCTGCCGGGCGCGCAACCCGAACGGCTGTACGTGGTAGGAAGCATGATGCATCTCGTGCTGCTGAACGCCGCCGTGGCCAACCGCACCCGACGCGCGGAGATCGACGTGCGCGTCGAGCGCGACAAGGTGCTGTCGGTGCGGCTGGAGGCCGAGCGTCAGCTCGAATCGACCGTCGTGCGGCGCACCGCCGAACTGGCCAGCGCCAATGCCATGCTCCATGAAGAGATCGCGGTGCGGGCGCGCCTGGAGAACCAACTCACGCAGGCGCTGCAGGTCGAGCGCGAGGCGATCGCGCAGCAGCGGGAGTTCGTCGCCATGGTCTCGCACGAGTTCCGCACGCCGCTGACCGCCATCGATGCCGCAGCCCAGTCGCTCGAGATTTCGCGGTTGGGCGCGCAGCCTGCCGTGCGGTCGCGCACCGAGCGGATCCGGCGCGCCGTGCAGCGCCTGACGATGCTGATCGAGAACGTCATGCTCGCGGACCGCCTGCAGTCGGCCAGCCACTCGATGCGGCTGGAAACCCTCGACATCGTGGCACTGGCGCAAGGCCTGTGCGACAGCTTCCACTTCCAGAGCCCTTCACGCATCCGGCTGGAAGTGCACGCTGCGGCCGAGGTCTGGGTCCGTGCGGATCGCGCATTGCTCGACATCGCGCTGCGCAACCTGGTGCACAACGCGCTGAAGTACTCCGCCGCCGATCGGCCGGTCATTGTTGCGCTGAAGACGGTCGCGGGCAGCGTCCACATCGACGTGACGGACCAGGGCGACGGCATTGCGCCGCATGATGCGCCGCGCATCTTCGAGAAGTACTTCCGCGCCGAGAGCGCGTCCAGAGTCCCGGGCACCGGACTGGGCTTGCACCTGTCTCGCGACATCGCCCGGCTCCACGGCGGCGACGTCGAGCTCGTTGCAACGTCCGAGGCCGGCTCCGTGTTCAGGCTGCGGCTGCCGCTCAGCGCTTGAAGAGCGCGAGCAGGTCGGGGTTGACGACGTCCGCATGCGTGGCCACCATACCTTGCGGAGGGCCCTTGTAGACCTTGAGCGCGCCCATCTTCAGGGTCACTTCCGGGCTGCCTCGCGATCCCGTTCGGCGGCGAGATGGGCTTCTTTGCGCAGGTCACCGGATGCATCGAGATCGACCCTGCGAGGTTCGGCAACCAGACCAGCCAGGATTTCCGCATCGGGCTGGCGAAGATCAAGCTGTACCCCACCAACGGCGAGATGCAGGCCGCGGTCCTGGCCGCGCCGGACCTGCGCAAGGAGATCGCCGATCATGTCCCCAGAGGGACCCACGTAAGCAGTGTCGCGCCAGGACCTCGATTCAGTCCTGGCCGCTTACCACTTCACGCGCACGCCGATCGATCCGTTGATGCCGCTCCTGACCCTGGCGTCGCCGCCGGATGACCACAGTTTGCCGATCTCGCCGTAGAGGCTGGTCGAGGAGCCCAAGGCAAGCGTGAATCCGCCCGCAAGCTCGGTGCTCGTGCCGCCGGTCGGCGCTGCGATGTCGGTCGTGGTCGCACCGTTCACGAACCGCGCGATGTCCGCGCCGCTCGATGTCCGGTAGACGTTGAAGCGGCCGTACGGCTGCAGCGTGCCGAGCCCCGTGGCGATCTCGCCCTTGACCCGCACGCCCGCGCGCGCGATCCAGCCGCTGTCGGCCTGCGGCTGGACGATGGCGCCCGCGATCGCGGAGTTCCCCAGGTCCATGTGCTGGTGGATCAGCTGCAGCTGCGGCTCGATGCGCCAGCCGCTGCCGCCCAGCGCGAGGGACTGCCCCACCTCGATGGAGCCCAGCAGGCTGTTGCCCTTGCCGCCCACGCCCAGGCTGGCCAGCGGCTCGACGATGTAGCGATGGCGGCCCGACTGCACCACGGCGTCGGCATAGAAGCCGCTGTCGGTGGTGTAGGTGCCGTACACGCCCACGTACTGGCTGCGCAGGTCGTTGCGGCCCACGCCGAGGTTCTGGATGCCGCTGGCGAAGCCGCGCACGCTGGCGTCGCCGTCGAGCTGGCCGACGTAGAGGCCTGCGCGCCAGTTCGGCGTGGCCAGCAGGTCGGTGCCGGCCTGGAACCCGGTGAGGCGGCCCTTGCTGGATGGCGATACCGTGCCGCCCTGCTGGATGTCGATGTCGGTGGAGAGCACGCGGGCCCAGGCGCGGCGATCGGAGCCGGCAGGGTTGGTCGAGGTGCCCTTCACGTCATCGTCGCCTACGCGCTTGCGCAGGTCGCCGAGCATTGCGAGGTTGCCCTGGCGCAGCTGGCCGGGGAGCGCGGAATAGAGCGAGGCCTCGGCGCGGTAGGTGATGATGGGCGCCGCAGGCGCCTGCGGCACGCTCGCCGGCAGGCTGGAGCGCAGGTACCAGTTCTCGCCTGCGCCGTTGGCGTCGGCCGCGTACAGCCGGTACTCGTAGGCGCCGGCTTTGACCTGCCCGCCCGCGAGCATGAAGGCATCCTTGGTGGTCTGGGCCGTCGTGGTGGCGCCGTTCTTCGCGGTGATCACCTCGATGCCGTTGCCGCTGGTGAGTGCACCCAGGCCGCCGAGGTTGGCGAACTGCACGCTGGTGCGCCCGCTGGCCGCGCCGCTGTCGATCACCAGGCGGTCCGAAGGGCCCGTGGCATTCAGCGCGGTACCGAGCTTCAGCACGCCGTTGTTGCCCACGTAGTTGCCGTTGACGGTGACCGTCGTGCCGGGCGTGGCGCCGGCAAGCGAGACGACGCCGCTGTTGGCGAGCGAGGCCACTGTCTGGCTGAAGCCCGCGAGGTCCAGCGTGGCGCCTGAGGCCACGCTGTGCGCGGACGCCGCACTGAGGGTGTTGGCCGCGCCCGCCTTCAGCGTGCCCTGCGCCACGTTGGTCGCGCCCGTGTAGGTGTTGGCGCCCATTAGCGTCAGGGTGCCCGTGCCTTGCTTGGTGACGAAGCCGCCGCCACTGATGCTGCCGCTCAGCGTGCCGTTGAACGCACCGGTGTCGATGACGGGGTCGTTCTTGCCGGTGAGTTGGATCGCGTTGGCGATCGTGAGCCCATCGGCGGCGAACCCCAGCGTGGTGTCGTCGTCCATCGTCAGCGCGCCGGTGCCCAGCGCCTGCGCATGCCCGACGTTCAACCGGCCCTGGCGCAGCGCCGTGCCGCCGGTGTAGGTGTTGGCGCCCGAGAGGGTGAGCGCGCCGGTGCCGACCTTCACGAGCGAGCCGCTCGTGCCGGAGATCACGCCGGAGACTTCCGTATCGGCATTCAGCCCGCCGGTGGTCAGCGCCTTCGCGCCGAGGATCACGTTGCCTGCGCCGCCGAGCGAGCCGATGCCGATGCCACTGCCTGTGAGCGAGCTGATGCGCAGCCGACCGCCGGCTTCGTTCACCACGGTGGCCTGGTCGGCGATGGCGTTGTCGAACACGTCGATCAGGCCGCCGCTCTTGTTGACGAAGGTTGCCTGCCCCGCACTGGCGTTGTCCAGCAGGTTGATCTGGCCGCCGGCGTAATTGGTGATCGTGGACTTGCCGGCGGTGGCATTGGCCATGAAGTTGCTCAGGCCGCCGTGGTTGTCGATGACCGCGGTGCCCGCGCTGGCGCTGTCGCGGAACTCGGCCGATGCACCGCTGTTCATCACGAGGTGTGCGCTGCCCGCCGAGGCGCTGTCGCGGAACTGCACGAAGCCTGCGTTGGCGCTCGGCGATGCGCGCTCGGCTGCGGTGATGGTCTGGGAACCGCTCTGCGCGCTGCCGCTGAAGACGAGCACCGCGTTGCTGGCGACGGAGGCGGCGCCGCTGCCCAGTGCACCGGTCGCGGCAGCTTCGAGCGTGCCCTCGTTGACGGCCGTGCCGCCCTTGTGGGCGTTGGCCGCACCGAGCACGAGCGTGCCGGCGCCGGTCTTCACGAGCGCGCCATCGCCGGAGATCGCACCGTCCAGGCGCAGCGTCTGGATCGGGGCGACGTCGATGCCGCCGCCGCCCGAGCCGAGCGACACCGTGCGGCCGGTGGTGAATCCCGTGGTCGCCCGCAGCGTGCCGCCGTCGAGCGTAAGGTTGCCGCCAGCCGCGCCCAGGTTGTTGTCAGCCGCCACCTCCAGCGTGCCGGCCCGCACCGTGGTGCCGCCGCTGTAGGTGTTCGCGCCGCTGAGCACCAGCGTGCCCACACCGGTCTTTGCCAGGCCGTCGGAGCCCGCGATGACGCCCGAGATGGTGGCCTTCCAGGCTGCGGCACCCGCGCTGCCATCGCCCACGCGCACTTCCACCGGCGCGGGATGGCCGGCGTCGGCCACCAGCGTGAGGGTGCCGCCCGAGAGGCGGTAGCCGTCGCTCGCGAACTGCAGGCCGCTGGCGAGCACCGCACCCGCGGTGTTGCTCACCGCCACGTTTCCGGCCGCGCCGCCGAAGATCGCGAAGCCCGGCGATGGCTGCAAGGGACCGCTCGCGACGCCGCTTTCATCGGCCCAATTGGGCGAGTTCGCCGACCAGGTGCCGTCGCCGCCGCCCATCTGCGTCGGGCTCGCGAGGCCGTTGCCGTTCCAGAAGTTGAGCGTGTAGCCTGCAGTGGTGATGAGGTTGATCTGCTTGCTGGCCACCAGCGTCTGCAGCGTCATGCCGGGCGGCGGCGCGAAGCCGCCGGCGTAGACCACCAGCGCATCGCCCCACTTGAAGAGGTTGTACAGACCCGGGCCCATGCTGCCCGTGTTGCGCACGTTCAGCACGGCCGAACGGATCGTCAGGACACCGCCGACCTCCACGTTGTCGCTCTGGCCCGGCACCGACGCGAGGCCGCTGGACGCACCGAAGTCGAAGTCGAGCTGGCTGCCGTCTTGCAAGGTCAGGTTGCGGTCGAAGCGCAGCGTGCCGATGCCGGAGCCGGCGGCCGGGTCGCCCGGCGCGAGATGCGAGCCATTGTTGATGGTCGCGTCGCCGCCGATCGTGCCGAAGCCGCTGAGCGTGGCGGCCGAAGCCAGGGCCACCGAACCCGCGATGCGCGCACCGCTGGCGGCTGCAGTGCTGCCCACCGCCAGCCGCCCCGACTGCACCGTGGTCGCGCCGCCGTAGGTGTTGACGCCATCCAGGGACAGCGTGCCGCTGCCGCGCTTGATCAGGCCGCCATTGGCGCCTTCGATGACGCCGCTGAAGACGCTGTCGGCCACGTCGCCGGTTGAGAGCACCTTGTCACCGAGCACCACACGGCCGCTGCCCGCGAGCGTACCGATGGCGGTGACAGCGCCATTCAGGCCCGAGATGTCGAGGGTGCCCGCGCTCGTGACGTTCACCGCCCCGAGGCCGGAGAGGGAGCCCCCGTCTTCCAGCGCCAGTGTTCCGCCGGACACCGTCGTACCTCCCTGGTACGCGTTGGGGCCCGCGAAGATCTGCTTGCCGGTGCCTGTCTTGTTCAGCCCTGCGCTGCCGCTGAGGTTGCCGTTGAAGAAGCCATTGCCGGAGCCGCTCAGGGTGAGTGACTTCGCGCCCATCACCACCGAGCCACCGCCGATCAGCACCCCGAGGTTCACGTCGGCAGCGTTGATGCCGGACGCATCGAAGGTCGCGCCGGTGCTCACGTTCAGCGCGGTGCCGCCGGGAAGCGCACCGTTGCCCGCCAGGGCGAGCGTTCCCGCGCCGACGACCGTCGGCCCCAGGTAGCTGGCGGGCGCGCGCAGCGTGAAGGTGCCCGGGCCGGACTTCGACAGCCGGCCGGCGCCCGTGATCGACCCCGAGAAGTCGCCCGCCTGCACGCCTATCGTGGACACATCGACCGTGCCGGTGTTCACCGTGCCAGCGCCTTGCAGGTTGCGGATCGACACCGGGTACGCCATGCGATCGTTGAAGTCCAGCGTGGCGCCGGCCGCCACGGTGGTGGCAGGCGCGGTCTCCACCATGCGCGCGAGCATCTGTCCGTCCGAGCGAAGGCTGCCGTAGTTGACGTTGATGTTGCCGCCCGTGAGCGCACCCGTGTCGCTTGCGATCTCCACGGTGCCCGCGTGCCCGGCCTCTCCGACGTTCAGGTCAGCATTGAATCCGATCGTGCCCGTCAAGCGCAGCGTGGTGCCCGTGCCCGCGGAAATCGTCGCTGGCCCGTTGAGATTGACTGCGTTGCCCAGCGTCGTGGTGGCGATGCCGCGAAGCGCTGCATTGGCGATGGATAGAGGGCCGCCTCCGAGCGCCGAGCCACTGGCGATGGCAAGCACCCCCTGACCGACGTTCGTGCCACCGCCGTAGGTGTTGGCACCCGCGAGCGTGAGCGTTCCGGAACCCGTCTTGTTGAGCGCGCCGCCGCCTGACAGCGTGCCCGAGAACGTCGCATCGAAGCCGTTGGTGTCGAGTGTGGAAGTAGAACCCGTGAGGGTGGCGGGCATTGCGGTGGCCAGGCTGCTGTCGATCACCCGCAGCGTGCCGCCCGACCAGTTGAAGACACCGCTGCCTCCATTCGGGGGGATGATGCCGCCAACCGCGCCGCCGACCTCGACCGTGCCGCCGGCATTCAGGTTGAGCGTGCCCACACCGCCGGCCAATGAACCGAACTCGATGTTCACGGCCGAGAGCTTGCCTCCGTTGCCGACGGTCAATGTGGCAGGCCCCGAGTAGCCTAGGAGCATGCGCCCGGCATTGAACACCGAGTTCGCCCCGTCGATCTGTATCGTCGCAGCGCCGTTGAGACCCAGGGCCGAGCGCGCGACCGTCAGTGTTGCCCCATTGGTCACCGCAACATGCGCCTCGGTGCTGTTCTGGGCCACGGTGAAGAAATTGGCTTGGGCGTTCGCGCCGCCGCCAGAGACTTGCGCTTCGCCCGGTCCGTCGATGAAAACGTCGTGGGCCGCCGTGGGCACGGCGCCGATGCTCCAGTTGGCTCCTACCAACCAATCGCCCGCCACAGGTGACGCCCACAGCGCCTGCGATTGCGCATGTGCTGGCGAAGCGGCCGCAGTAAGCAGCGCCGCTGCGATGGTCAGCGCACAGCCGACGCCTGGGCGCCCTCCTCTTGATGACTTCGCGGCTTCGGAAACAGCCTGGCAGGTGCCTGTGCGGCGATTGATGACGATGCGATGGGTACGGTTCATGGCAAGGCCCCCGGGCGCAAGCCCGGGCCTGAAGGATGGGAAACACGCAAGTGGTTGGCGCCGGCGCGGTGGTTCGTGGGGCGCGTCTCCTCGAAGCAATCTCTCTTTTTTTTGACCCCGATTGTTACGTATCGTCACGACTTCTGCAAACGGAGGCGCCGTGTGATCCAGCCGGGCCGCTTGCTGCATGCGCACGTGGCATGCAAGGCCATTCGGCCCCGCAAACCATCAAGAACGTGCCCGACGTCTCAGCCCATCGGCCCTAATGCGCAGACAGGTCGCCCCCATCCCATCAGATTCGCAGAAGACGCTTCATCAAAAGCGTGGGGTAGTCCTGCCGATGGCCAGCCACGGCGTAAACGAATGTGTCATCGCCAATACGTCGGTAGACCAGCTTGTGGTGTGAGGTGAAAACGCTGTGGTACTCAAAGATGCCAACGGATACGAGCTCCGATACGGGTGCCCCCATCAAGAAACCTGTGTCGACCAGGGCCAGCTTCTCGAAAATCTCGTCCTCGGCCCGGAGCCAGTCGGACTCGCTCCACCTGTCGAGCATGTACTCCTGAAGGGAAAGCAAGTCTTCCTGGGCATCGGGAAGAATGCGGACGGCCATTACTTGCGACGTTGGCGCGCCGCGGCCAGTTGCGCGCGGGATTCGGCAGCGGATATACCCTGACCCTGCGCGCGATCCTTCTCACCCAACGCGATAACCTTCAAAGCGGCGATCAGTGACTCTTTTTCCTGAAACTGGCTGACACTCTCGATCACCATGCTCGCCTCTCCGTTCTGGGTGATGAAGAACGGCGTGCCGTTCATCTCCAAGTCTTCGGCAATCTGGGCGGCATGGCTTTTCAGATAGGAGATGGACTTGATGTTGGAGGCGGATGGCATGGCAGCTTGCGTAGTGGATCGGTCTAAATTTAGTATCGAATTCAGTTGACGTCAAGGCTTGGCACACGACACGGGGATGCGCGCTGGGGGCGCGTGCAAGCACTCGGCGCAGATCGCACGCCCGTTGATTTCCATGGGATCCTGCCGCACCTAAATGCGACTAAAACTTGCTCACCCGATATTCGACGGGGCTGAGTGGGCTGCTGCCGGTCTCATAGACGCCGACCTGAGCTTTTTGAGCTTTCTCGAAACTCTACCGGACTGACGTAGCCGAGCGTCGAATGACGGCGCGTCGGGTTGTAGAACCGCCCGATGTAATCGAACACGTCGGCGCGGGCATGTCTCTGGACCGGTACACCTTTCTGGCTGTGCGCTCAGTGGGTCACTGCTGGATGGAAATCAACAGCCTCGACACCGGCATGCCCGGACGTCGATGAGGGCGTTTGCCAAGGCGATCCAAGGCGCAGCCGCCACCGTGACTCCCCGCGCCGCGCACGAATTCAGGGCCCGGCATCCGTGTCCCTCAGGCCGCCGCCCAAGGCCTTGTACAGCGCCACCGCACTGCCGAACGCACTGCGCCGCAGATCCAGCTGCGCCTGCCTGGCGGCATAGAGCTGGCGTTGTGCATCGAGCAGTTCGAGGCGTCCCTCCGTTCCCGCACGGTAACGCAGGCTGGACAGGGCCGAACGGCGTTCTGCGCTCGCCGCCACGCGCGCCTGGGCTTCGAGCTGTACAGCGAAGGTCTCACGCCCCGCCAGACCGTCGGCCACTTCTCGGAAGGCTGTCTCGATGGCCTGCTCGTAAGCCACCACCGCGCTGGACTTGCGCACCTCGGCCAGATGCAGCTCGGAGCGCAGCCGACCGGCCGAGAACAACGGGACGGACAGCTGCGGCGCAAAGCTCCACGCACGCTGCGCGCCATCGAACAGACTGCCCATGGCCGGGCTGGTGTAGCCCAGGGATGCCGTCAGCGAGAGCCGCGGGAAGAAGGCCGCCCGCGCAGCGCCGATGTCCGCGTTCGCCGCGATGAGCGCCTGCTCGGCCTGCTGGATGTCCGGCCGCCGGTACAGCAGGTCCGAAGGCAACCCCGCCGGCGGCTGGCTCACCACCGGCTGATCCTGCAGCGGCAGCCCATCCGGCAAGCCGGCCGGAATCTCCGCACCCACCAGCAGCCGCAGTGCATGACCGGCCTGCGCCATGACGCGCCTTCGCGCCTGCACGTCCGCCTCGGCGGTTGCCACCTGCCCCTCGGCCTGGGCGACCTCCAGCCCGCTGCTCTGGCGCGCGGCCTTCAGGCGGCGCGCCAAGTCCAGCGATTGGCGCCAGTCGTCGAGCGTGCGCTCGGACAACTGCAGCTGCTCCTGCGCCAGGCGCTCGGCGAAGTAGGCATCGGCCACCGCGCCGACCAAGGCGATCTGCGCGGCCCGCCGTCCGTGATCGCTTGCCAGGTAGCACGCCAACGATGCGTCCGACAGGGCGCGCACGCGGCCAAAGAGGTCGATCTCGAACGCGCTCGAGCCCACGCTCACACCGAACTGATTCTGAACGGCAGCGGGAACCGCGGGGTTCGATCCGTCATTGGCTGCGGTCCGCTGGCGCGTCGCGTTGCCGGTCGCATCGACCCCGGGCCACCGCGCCGCGCGCTGGATCCCGTACTGAGCCTGCGCCGCCTCGACGTTCAAGACGGCGATGCGCAGCTCGCGATTGTTCTCAAGCGCCAGTGCGATCAATCGCTGCAGCCGCCTGTCGCCGAACATGCTGCGCCAGCCGAGGTCTGCGCCATGCGCCGTGGCATCGGTCGTCACTTGGCCCGGATACATTTCAGGGATTCGCATCGCGGGCCTGACCAGTTCGGGCGTCATCGAACAGGCGGACAGCGCCATGACGACAGGAAGAAGGAGGATCCGCATCGCGTCACCCCCCCTGCTCATTGCCATGCTCGAGATGCGGGCGGCGGGTGGCACGCGAAGCCGCCGCGCGCTCCTGCAACCCGATCACGAACACGAAGAAGGCGGGCACGAAGAAGATGGCCAGGGCGGTGGCCGTCACGATCCCGCCGAACACACCGGTGCCGATGGCACGCTGTGTCTCGGCGCTGGCGCCCGAGGCGACGATCAGCGGCACCACTCCCATGCCGAAAGCGAGCGATGTCATCAGGATGGGGCGCAGCCGAAGGCGCGCCGCCTCGACCGCCGATTCGATCAGCCCCTTGCCCTCCTCGCGCAGCTGCTTGGCGAACTCCACGATCAGGATTGCATTCTTTGCCGACAAGCCGATGACGGTGATCATCCCGACCTTGAAGAACACGTCATTGGGCATGCCGCGCAGCAGGACGGCCGCCACCGCGCCCAGCAGGCCCAAGGGGACGACCAGCATCACCGACAGCGGGATGGCCCAGCTCTCGTAAAGCGCCGCCAGCACGAGGAACACCACCAGCATGGACAGCGCCATCAGCATCGGTGCCTGGGCGGTGGACTGCCGCTCCTGCAACGACTGGCCTGTCCATTCGAGGGCGAAGCCGGCCGGCAGCTGCCGACCCAGCCGCTCCATCTCCGCCATCGCCGCTCCGCTGGAAGCACCCGGTGCCGCGTTGCCTGAAATGCGCGTGGCGGGGAAACCCTGGTAGCGCACCAGCTGCAGCGGCGTATCCGTCCACACAGGCGTGACCACCTCCTTCAACGCCACCATGCCTGCGCTGCTGTTGCGCACGTGCAGACGCAGCACGTCGTCGATCTGCATGCGTGCGGGCGCATCGGCCTGGATGACGACCTGCTGCATTCGCCCGGCATTGGGAAAGTCGTTCACGTAGGCCGAGCCCATCGCGGCGGACAGCGTTTCGCTGATGTTGGAGAAGGACACGCCCAACGCTTCGGCTTTCTGGCGGTCGACATCCAGACGGATGCTGGTGCCCTGCGGCAGCCCATCAGGGTAGACGCCGGTCACGACCTTGCTTTGAGCGGCCAGCGCAAGCAGCTTGGCCTCGGCGGCCTTGAGCGCGGCATGGCCCTGGTTGGCACGGTCCTGCAGCCGCAGGGCGAAGCCCGAACCGTTGCCCAATTCGTCGATCGCGGGCGGCATGAGGCTCATGACGGTCCCCTCGTTGGTTCCCGCCATGGCCAGCTGCGCCAGAGCCACCTCGCCACTGGCGGTCGCGCCGTGGCGCTGGTCCCAATCGCTGAGCATGGTGAAGGCCATGGCCGCGTTCGAACCCGAGCCGGAGAAGCCGAAGCCGACAACGGTCATGTTGGACTGGATCGAAGGGCGGCTCGCCGTGTGCGCCTCGAACTTCTTGACGACGTCCAGCGTGCGCTCCATGGTGGCCTCGGCGGGCAACTGCACTACCGTCATGAAGTAGCCCTGGTCCTCTTCCGGCAGGAAGGCCGAGGGCAGTTGCCGGAACGCGAGGACCAACAGGACACAGAGCGCCACGAACACCAGCATGACGCGACCGGCGCGCGCGGCTATCTGGCCGACGCGCGAGGCGTAGCGCGCATTCATGGCATCGAAGCGCCGGTTGAACCCGCCGAAGAAGCCCCGCTTCTCGTGGTGTCCCTGCGCCACCGGCTTCAGCAGCGTCGCGCACAGCGCAGGCGTGAGCGTCAGCGCCAGGAAGGCGGAGAACAGGATCGCCACGGTCATCGACAGCGCGAACTGCTGGTAGATCACGCCCACGGAGCCGCTGGCGAAGGCCATGGGAATGAACACCGCCGTCAGCACCAGCGTGATGCCGACGACCGCACCGGTGATCTCCCGCATGGCTTTCATCGTCGCTTCGCGTGGCGCGAGGCCTTCCTTCGCCATGATGCGCTCGACGTTCTCCACGACGACGATCGCGTCGTCGACAATGATGCCGATGGCCAGCACCATGCCGAACATGGTGAGCACGTTGACCGAGAACCCCGCCACCAGCATCACGGCGAAGGTTCCGAGCAAGGCGATCGGCGCCACGATGGCCGGGATCAGCGTATAGCGGATGTTCTGCAGGAACAGGAACATCACCAGAAACACCAGCGCCATGGCTTCGATCAAGGTGTGGATCACCTTCTCGATGGAGATCTTCACGAAGGGCGCGGTGTCGAACGGGACCGAGTAGTCCATGCCCGACGGCATGGTGCGCCTGAGCTCCTTGAGCCTGTCGCGCACGCCTTGCGCGGTGCGCACGGCATTGGCGCCCGGAGACAGCTGCACGGCCGCCGCTGTGGCGACCTTCCCGTTCTCCCGGTTGATGAAGCCATAGGACTGCGCACCCAGTTCGACCCGTGCCACGTCGCCCATCGTCACCTTGGAGCCGTCGGCGCTGGCGCGCAGCACGATCGCCGCGAACTCCTCGGGCGTGCTCAGCTGGCCCTGCACCGTCAGCGGCACGGTCACGCGCTGCCCGGGCAGCGAGGGCGAAGCGCCGATGGCGCCCGGCGCAATCTGCGCGTTCTGCTGGGTGACTGCAGCCGACAGGTCGTTCATCGACAGGCCGTACGAGATCAGCTTGTCAGGGTCCACCCAGATGCGCAGGGCCTGCTCGGCGCCAAACATCTGCACTTTGCCCACGCCCTGGATGCGGCGCAGCTCCTCGACGATGTTGCGGGCCATGTAGTCGCTCAACGCCGTTTCTGAAAAACGCCCGTCCTTGGAGCTCAGCCCGATGATCATCAGGAAGCCCGACGCCGCGGATTCCACCGCCAGGCCGTTCTGGCGCACTGCCTGTGGCAGCCGCGGCTCGATGGCCTTGAGCTTGTTCTGCACGTCGACCTGGGCCATGGCAGGATCCGTGCCCGGCTTGAACGTGGCCACGATGGAGGCCGACCCGGAGGCGTCGGCGGAGGACTCGAAGTAGAGCAGGTTCTTGACGCTGGACAGCTCTCGCTCGATGAGGCTGACGACCCCGTCGTTCATGGTCTGCGCCGACGCCCCCGGGTAAGTCGCGGTGATGCTGACGGTGGGAGGCGCCACCGAGGGATAGCGGGCGATCGGCAGCATCGGGATCGCGATGACCCCGAACAGGATGATGAACAGGGCGACGACCCAGGCGAAGACCGGGCGTTGGATGAAGAACTGCGGCATGGCGGCGTTCTCAGCGGGCGGCCGCGGCGTCGGCCGCCGTGGCCACATCCGCCGGCTTCCAGTCCCGGGACGTCACGGATGCGCCCTCGGACAGGCGCTCCATGCCTTCGACGACGACCTTCTGGCCGGCATTGAGCCCGGAACGCACGCGGTAGCTGCGCTCGACCAGCTCACCCAAGTCGACCGCCTTTCGGTGCGCCTGTCCTTGGTCGTCGAGCACCCACAGCTGGGGCTGGCCCGCCACGCGGACCACTGCCTGCTGCGGCACCATGAGGGCCTGGGCATGGCTGGCTTGAGGTACCCGCGCCCGCACGAACATGCCGGGCAGGAGCTCGCGCAAAGGGTTGTCCACGAGCACGCGCAGCAGCACGGCGCCAGTTCCGGCGTCGACGTTCATACCGGAGAACAGGATGCGCCCCTTGGCTGTGTAGGGCTCCCCATGGCTTCGCAGCAGGGTTACCGCCAGACCGTCCCGGGCGCCCGGCTGATGCGTTGAAAGCGCATCACGCAGCGCGTCGAGCGACCCGGCCGGCTGGCGCAGGTCCACGTAGACCTGGTCGATCTGCTGGATGCGCGCCATCGGATGGGTGTCGCCGCTGCCGACGAGGGCGCCCTCGGTGACCAGGGCCTGGTCGATGCGCCCGGAGATCGGCGCCTCCACCCGCGCGAACTGGAGGTCGAGCTGTCGTCGCGCCAGGGTCGCGCGGGCCTGTTTCAGGTCGGCGGCAGCCTGTTCGCGCTGCGAGACCGCGTCGTCGTAGGCCTGGCCGCTGACCGCATCGGCCTCGACCAGGGGCTGGAGACGGGTCGCCTGCGTCCGTGCGCGTGCCAGCGCGGCCTCGGCACGCTGCACGCTTGCCGCCGCCGTCTCCACTTCCGCCTTGGACGCAGCCGGATCGATCTGGAACAGGCCCTGGCCTGCGCGCACCTCCGTGCCCTGCTCGAACAGCCGACGCTGGACGATGCCGCTGACCTGTGGACGGATTTCGGCGACACGCACGGCCGCCACGCGACCTGGCAGGTCCTGCGTCAGCGCCAGCCGGGTGGCACGCACCGTCATGACCGAGACGATGGGCGCGGGCGGCGCAGCCTGCCCGGTGTCGGTCTCCGCGCCGCCGCAGCCAGCGATCAGGACCAATGCCAGGGCGAACATGCCGCCCTGGCGGAGCAGAAAATCGATCTTCATGGGTGTCTTCGAGAAGCTGGCGGACCTCCGCGAGCAGCAACAAAAGACGATTGTTCAAGGACAGCGTTGGGGCTCGGATGAGGCTGTGTCGAGATTCGATGGAGAACTTCAGGACCAAGGTTCGCCGCAGGCCGACCATGCCCACCGCGGCCGGGACCTCACCGGTGTCCAAGCCATCCTCGGCCCTTCCATCGAAGGGGAGAGCCCATTTTCGACTGCTGGCCAAAGCTCCTTCGGTGTTCGGCATGCCGGACACCGAAGCCAAGCGAAGTAAAAAAGAACAGGTGTGGGCGAATGCCCGAGCGACGAGCCTGATCGGCAGCCCCTCGATCAACAGGCTGACGGTGTCGCCGCGAGCCGTTCAATCGCGCAGCGTGAAAACCACTGAGAGGTACGATACCGGCCCCGAATGGATCGCCTCGATGCCATGCAGCGCCGTCGCATCGAACAGCAACGTGTCCCCTGCCCCGACCTCTACCGATTTCGCGCCGTACCGGTAGGTCACCGCCCCCGACAGGAAGTGCAGGAACTTGAGGCCCGGATGCTGGAAGGTGACGTACGGTCCGGCCTCCGGCAAAAGCGTCACCATGTAGGGCTCCACGAACAGGTTGCCCGACAACGAATGCCCCAGCAGCTCGTACCGGTAGCCCTCCACCGCG
>Ga0160498_100070_pt1 | contig 107097 bp, 96 predicted proteins | sample DIDnMG_10_FD_108248 | JGI IMG/M metagenome (GOLD analysis project Ga0160498, IMG submission 108248) | Enriched soil microbial communities from UW Madison campus, WI, USA - DID2878_E24_Xylan MG | ecosystem: Environmental > Terrestrial > Soil > Unclassified | place: USA: Madison, Wisconsin... | reverse complement strand
GCCTGGCGCAGGCCGTGGCGCACCAGCGCCTGCCGGTCCGACAGCCCCTTGGTGCGGGCGAACTCGAAGGATGGAGAAGCGGCCGCCTCGCGCATCGCGGCCCGGGTCACGCGAGCAAGCCCCGCGGCCAGGCCCAGGCCCAACGTGAGCGCCGGCAGGAGCACGCTGCCCACGTGGTGGTCGCCCGCCACCGGCAACGCCCCGAGCCGCACCGCGACCAGCACCATCAGCAACACGGCGAGCAGGAAGGGCGGCACCGCGCGCAGCACCACCGCCAGCGCCAGCGTGAGCCGGTCGATACAGCCGCCCGCATGCAGTCCGGACCAGGTGCCCAGCGGCAAGCCGACGACGACCGCGACGGCCAAGGAAGCGACCGCCAGGTCGATGGTGGCGCCCAGTTGATGCACCACTTCACTCCAGACCGAATTGCCGGTGACCAGCGAAGTGCCGAGATCGAGGCGTGCGATTTCTCCCCACCACTGCAGCAGCGCGAGCCACAAGGGCCGGTCGAGCCCGAGCTCGATGCGCACGGCATCGGCCGCCGCGTTGCTCACGAGGTCGTAGCCGTAGCGTCCCGCCGCGATGCGGGTGGCCATGTCGCCCGGCAGCGAACGTGCCATGAAGAAGCACACCGTGCCCACCAGCAGGCCCAGCGCGACGATCTGAACGGCACGGCGCAGCAGGATGCCCGCCCAGGCTGTGCGTTTCCCGCTCATGCGCTCCACCTCATCGCGCTGAGCCGGTAGGAACGCTCCAACGGATCGAGGCTGACGCCGGTGACACGCCCGCTGACCGCGACCTGCTGGCGATACCAGGTGACCGGGATCACCGGCAACTCGGCTTGGAGCACCGCCGTGACCCGAGCACGCAGCGCGGCCGCGCGCTCTGCCGACGACGTGCCGCGCGACAGCTCGGACAGCGCCTGGACCAGCGCATCGCTGCGCCAGCCCATCGCGCCCCAGTCGCCGCCAGCGGCGGTGAAATCCTGCATCAGCGTCCCTGTCGGGTCGGGCACGGTGCAGTAGTTGCGCGCGGCCAGGCCCAATTGCAGGCTGCCGTCGCGGTGGCCCAGCGGAATGTCGCCCGAATTGCCGACATTGACCTGAACCGCGATGCCGGCCTGGCGCCACTGCTCCTGCAGCGCCGAAGCGATGACAGGGAGCTCGGGTCGGTCGGGAAAGGTTCGCAGCGACAGTTGCAATGGCCGGCCCGAAGCGTCGCGCAGTCCGTCGGCCGCCCGGCGCCAGCCGGCCTCGGCCAGAAGTCTCGCGGCGGAGCCCGGGTCATGAATCAGCGGCGGCAGCGTGGGGTCGTGCCACGCCTTGAGCGTGGGCGGAAAGAGCTGCGTTGCCGAGAGCTCAGGGTCGCGCAGCAATGCCTTCGCAATCCCGGCCCGATCGATGCACAGGCTCAGCGCCTGACGCACGCGTCGATCCTTCAACGCCGGGAGGCCCGCGTTGACCTTGAGGATCGCGGTGCGCGGCAGCGTGACCGTATCGACGCGCACCCGGCCGCGCTTGCGCAGGCGCACGAGGCTGGCCGGGTCAAGGCCATAGGCCAGGTCGGCCTGCCCACCCTCGGCCATCAGCGCGCGGGTTTCGGAGCGACCGACCGTCAGGTAGCGCACGCGCTCCACGGCAGGTCTGGCGCCGTCATAGCCTTCGAACACGGCCGCCTCCACTTGCTGCGGGGGTGCGAGCGACACCACGCGGTAGGGGCCGCTGCCGAGGACGGCCTTGACCTCGCCGCCGGAGCCGTAGCTCGAGGGCGCGAGCACCATCGTGCTGCTGTGTGCCAGCAGCGCAGGCAATCCGCCATGAGGCGATGCGAGCCTGACCACGACGACGCCAGAGCCATCGGCCTCGAGGGATCTGATCGGCGCCAGGCTCAACAGCGCCGGCGCCACGCGCGCCGCCTGCAGGCAGCGCACGACCGCGGCCGCCGTGACTGGCGTGCCGTCATGAAAGCGCGCCGCGGAACGCAGTGTGAAATGCCACACCAGGCCGTCGGCCGACACGCGCCAGCGCTCGGCCAGGCCCGGCAGCGGGGTGCCGTCGTCGCCGGCCTCCATCAGCGTCTCGGTGATCTGCATGCGGGTGAAGACGTAACCGCTGTTGGCGGGCGCAAGACCGCCTATTTCCCAGGGACCGACGATCTGCAGCGGCGCTCGGGCCGGTTGTGCCTGCAACGCGGTCGATGCGGCGACGGCCGGGCCGACCGCACCTAGCTGGAGCGCCCGGCGGCGCGTCAAAACGAATGGCCGTGTCATCTCAGAACTTGGCCTGCAGGCCGACGGTGATGGTGCGCGATGTGCCTGGCGTGACCCAGACGCGGCTGTACGAACTGGCGTAGTAGGTCCTGTCGAACAGGTTGTCGACATCGAGCGTCAGGCGCAGCGTGGGGTTGAGGCGCCAGTACGCAACCAGCTTGGCGGTGGTGTAGGCCGGCAGGTCGAACGCGGGCGTTCCCGCATTCGCCTCAGCCTGCGTGCGAGCCTGGCCCAGCCGCTTGCCCATGTGGGTGAAGCCGCCGCCGATGCCGTAGCGTTGGCCGTTGGAGAAGCCGTCCTCGTAGACCGCGAGCACGCTGCCGTTGACCCGCGGGACATTGAGCAGCCGGCCGCCGACTTCCAGCGTGTTGTCCTTCGTGATCTCCACGTCGTTGAATACCAGGCTGGCATTGACGCGCCAGTTCCTCGTGACCTGGCCCGAGAAATCGAACTCCAGGCCCCGGCTGCGGATTTCTCCCGCCGCCACCGAATAGCCGGTGTTCACCGGATCGGAGGTCAGCACGTTGCGCTTGCGGATGTCGAAGAGCGCCGCGGTGGCGCCCATGCGCTGGTCCGCACTCTCCCACTTGGTGCCGAGCTCCAGCGCGCGGCCCGTCTCGGGCACAAAGCCGTTCGAGGCGAAATCGGAGCCTGTGTTCGGCCTGAACGAACGGCCCGCGTTGGCGTAGAAAGTCCACTGCGGCGTCGGCAGCCAGCTCACACCGATGCGCGGCGAGGTCGACGAAGGTCCCTGGCTGGCCGTGGTGCCGTTTCTGCGATCGAGCAGCGACTGGCGGTAGTTGTCGGCGCGCACGCCCGCGACCACCCGCCATTCCGGCGAAAGCTTGATCGCGTCCTGCACATAGAACGCGTTGTTGTTCTGGTGTTCCAGCGTGTCGGTGTTGGCCGTGGGCACCGGCTGGAACTGGCCGTAGACGGGGTTGTAGATGTTGATCGCGTAAGGCCGGGCAGTGCTCGGGTTCGCGCGCAGCATCAGGGCGTCCATGTCGAAGCGGAAGCTCTCCACGCCGAACAGGAGCTCGTGCTCGATGGCGCCGGTCTTCACGTTGCCCTGAAGTTCGGCCTGCAGTGCGATGTCGTTCGAGCTGTAGTCGCGGTAGCGGCGCTGCCGTGTGAGGTTGCCGTTGGCCAGCAGCGCAGTCGGCTCGGTGGAGAAGCCCTCGAGCGAAGTCTCGCGGTACGACAGGCCCACCCGGCTGCGCCACATCGAGTTCCATTCATGGGACAGGATGAACTGGTGCGTCTGGTTCTTGACGGTCATGTCGCCATCGGCCGGTTCGCCGAGGAAGCGGCTGCGTGGAATGGCGCCCAGGCGGTTGTCGACCGCCACCACGCCGCGGTCCAGCGGCGTGGCATGCCGCAGGTATTCGCCCGCGTATTCCAGCACCGTGTCGCGTCCGAGCTTCCAGGTGAAGGCCGGTGCGACGACTTCGCGTTTGGCGCCGACGAAGTCGCGGAAGCTGTTGCGGTCTTCCACCGCCACGTTGAGTCGGTAGGCGAAGTTCTTGCCGATCGGGCCGGTGCTGTCGAAGGCGCCACGCCTGAGGCCGTGGCTCCCGACGTAGGCCTCGACCGAATTCGCGGCCGTCCACAACGGACGCTTGGACACGATGTTCAGCGTGCCGCCGGGTTCGCTGCTGCCGTAGAGCGCAGCCGCGGTGCCCTTGAGGAACTCGATGCGTTCGACACCCGCCAGATCGCGCGGCGCGTTGAACCCCCGGTTCGCGGAAAAGCCGTTGAGCAGCGTCGCCATCCCGGTGCTCTCGTTGCCGGGCAGACCGCGGATGGCGATGTTGTCCCAGAGGCCGCCGTAGTTGTTCTGGCGCGAGACGCCGCCGACGTAGTCCAGCACGTCATCGAGCTTGGTGGCACCCAGGTCGTCGATGGCCTGGCGCGTGACGATGCGCACCGATTGCGGCAGCTCGCGCAGCGGCAGGTCCGTCTTGGCCCCGGCGGCTTCTTCGGCCTGGTATGTGCCCGACTCGCCGCGGCCGACCACTTCGATGGGTTTCAGCTGGCCCTCGACAGGGGCATCGGAAGACTGGGCGATGGCGGGTCCGGCAAACAGCGCCGAGACGGACAGCGCAAGAGGAAGGCGGCGTAACAGGGGAACGCGTTTGCGCGCGCGTTCGCAAAGAATGACGATCATGAATGGCACTCGACGAGACAGTGCCGCCGCGCCTTCGACGGGCCCGGCAGCAAGATAAAGAAACGAACGCGTCACAGCCCCGCTGGGGCGGTGCGGCGGAATGTCAGGTCGATGTGTACGGAGGATCGCGCGAGGCGAAGGGCCAGCGGCCCGGATCGGGCACGAAGGCCAGCGCGGGCGGCGCACGTGGAAGTGCCAAGGCAAACGCCACTTCGAGCGCGGCCAGCCGTTGAGCGGGCGCAGTGGCGTGGTGCACATGGGCAAGGCACCACGCGCACAGGCCGTGAGCTTCCTCGGTGTGCCCGAGAGACTCGGCATCCGCGCGGGCTTCGAGCGCGGCTTCCTGCTCCACACCTGCCATTGCCTGGCGCAGATGCCCGGCTTCGTGCAACGGCATGCCGATGGCCGCGTTGAAGAACACGGCCAGCAACAGAAGCCGAAGGAGGCGTTGGAGATGGAGAGGACGAAGCTGCATGGCGAGGCGGGGGGATCATACCGGTGAGAGCCGGTGGCGCGGACCAGGGGCAGTGCGCACATAATCGCCCCATGCCCGCCCTGCGCCATGCCCGCCAACTCGTCCGCTTCGTGCTGGCGTGGTTCGTGCTGTCGCTGGGGGTGGCGATCGCGTCGCCGATGGTCCAGCCACAGTCGATGCAGCTCGTGTGTTCGGCGGCCGGCGCCATCAAGGTGATCGTGCAGACCGACGACGGCGCGCGCGAACTTGGCGCCAGCCATCTGGACTGCCCGATGTGCATGCTGACCGGTGCGCCCCCGCCCGCGGCGCAGCCCATCGACCTCCCCCGCATTCTGCCGCTGGGCCATGCCGTGCAGCCGATCCCGGCCGCGCGCATTGCCGCAGCCACTGCCGCGCCCTTGCCCGCGCGCGGGCCTCCTTCGCTCTCCTGACTCGTTTTCGGTTCCGTCGCACGTGACGCTGTCCATGGCCTTGGCCTTGCGCAGTCGTCGCTCGCTGCAACGCATTTCCCTGCAATGAGTCGGCGCCTTCATGGCGCCGAAAGAGAGCTTTCCATGAACAAGACCCTTTTGTCGCTCGCGCTCGGCGCGGCATTCCCCTGGCTGGCCGTGCCCGCCTTCGCGCAAGGCGCCACGGCCGCCGAAGCCGCCGCGGACAACACGCCCGAGCGCACCAAGTCACTCGGCGTCGTCACCGTCACCGGCGGCCAGCCGACCTCGCTGCCCACGCAGATTCCCACCACCATCGAGGGCGTCACGCGCGAGGAGATCGAGACCCGCATCAACGCCACCGACAGCGAGGACGCGCTCAAGTACCTGCCGAGCCTGCTGGTGCGCAAGCGCTACATCGGCGACTACAACCACGCCATCCTGTCCACCCGCGCGTCGGGCACGGGCAACAGCGCGCGCTCGGCGGTCTACGCCGACGGCATCCTGCTGTCGAACTACCTGGGCAACGGCATCGCCAACGGCACCAACTTCGCGCCGCGCTGGGGCCTGGTCACGCCCGAGGAGATCGAGCGCGTGGACGTGATGTACGGTCCCTTCTCTGCCGCCTACCCCGGCAACTCCGCCGGCGCGGTGGTCGACTACGTCACGCGCATGCCGACGCAGCTGGAGGCGCATGTGAAGGTCGGCTACTCGTCGCAGCCCAACAACCTCTACGGCACCCGCCAGACCTTCAACAGCTGGCAGACCAGTGCGTCGCTGGGCAGCAGGAGCGGCGACTGGTCCTGGTGGATCGACATCAACCGCACCGACAGCGAAGGCCAGCCGCTGACCTTCACCACTGCCACCCTCGCCTCCGGCACGCCCGGGCGCGCGGGCACGCCGGTGTACGGCGCGCTCGGCGGCCTCAACACCACCAACACGCCCTGGTACATCCTGGGCACGGGCACGCAGTACCACACGCTGCAGGACCACGCGAAGCTCAAGCTGGCCTACGACTTCTCGCCCACGGTGCGCGCCACCTACACGCTCGGCTGGTGGCAGAACACCGCGAACGGGCAGTCCGCCAGCTACCTCACGAATGCGCAGGGCCAGCCGGTGTACAGCGGCCCGGTGAACATCAACGGGCGCAGCTTCAACCTGGCCCCCACCGCATTCCCCCTCACCGCGGACAGCGCCACGCACTACATGCACGGCCTCTCGGTCAAGAGCAACACCCAGGGCGTGTTCGACTGGGAGCTGGCCGCGAGCCTCTACGACTATTCGAAGGACACGCAGCGCGCGCCCACCACCGCGCTGCCGCTGGCGGCCTACGGCGGCGCGGGCACGCTGCAGGACCAGGGCGGCACCGGGTGGAACACCCTGGCGGCCAAGGGCACCTGGCGCCCTCAGGGCGCGGGCGGCGCGCACATCGTCGACTTCGGCGTGGGGCGCGATGCGTACAAGCTCGGCATCGTGAAGACCAATGTGCCGGGCAACTGGCAGGACGGCGCGGCGTTCACGCCCGTGAGCAACGTGGGCGGGCGCACGGAAACCTACAGCGCCTGGGCGCAGGACGCCTGGTCGTTCGCGCCGAAGTGGAAGGCCGTGCTGGGCCTGCGCTACGAGCACTGGGAGGCCAAGGACGGCTTCACCGCCACGGCGGCCACTGCGCAGTCGTACGCCTCGCGCAGCGAATCCGACGTGTCGCCCAAGGCCGCGCTGGCTTACCAGTTGACCAAGGACACGGTGCTCAAGGCCTCCGTGGGCCGCGCCGTGCGCTATCCCACCGTCGGCGAGCTTTACGGCGCCACTTCGGGCGGCGCACTCTCCTTCATCAACGACCCCACCCTGAAGCCCGAGAAGTCATGGACCGGCGAACTGTCGGCCGAGAAGGACCTGGGCAACGGCCTGCTGCGCGCTACGCTGTTCCACGAGACCACGAAGAACGCGCTGTACAGCCAGCTGATTCCCAACTCCACCGTCTCGCGCGTGCAGAACATCGACAAGGTGCGCACCACCGGCGTGGAGATCGCCTACACCGGGCAGAACGTGTTCATCAAGGGCCTCGACCTGGGCGGCAGCCTGACCTATGCCGATTCGAAGACAGTGGCCGACGCCGCGTTTCCGGCCGCCGTGGGCAAGTGGCAGCCGCGCGTGCCGCGCTGGCGCTCGACCGTCTACGCCACGTACAAGCCCGATGCGCGCTGGTCGTTCACGGCCGCGGCGCGCTACAGCGGCCGGCAGTACTCCAACCTGGACAACAGCGACGTGAACGCCTTCGCCTACTTCGGCGCGAGCAAGTACTTCACGGTCGACTTCCGCGTGCGCTACCAGATCGACAAGCAGTGGTCGGCCGCCTTCGGCATCGACAACGCCAACAACTACCAGTACTGGAACTTCCACCCGTATCCGCAGCGCACCTACACGGCCGAGCTGCGGTTCGACCTGTAAGGCCGGGCGAATAGAGGGCCGTTCAGTTCACGCCGTGCAGGTGGGCGTCGTCGCTCGAATCATCGTTCTGCGGGACGAACACCATGCCGGTCTTCGCGTTGTAGTCCATCAGGCCCGCGTAGCGGCCCCAGGCGATCATGGTCTCGAAGGTCTTCTCGGGATTGTCGTAAGGCAAGGCGCTGCCGATGTCCTTGATCACGCGCTCGGCCTCGACTTCCTCGTACTCCTTGAGCAGCGCGATGATGATGTGGAAGAGGCGCAGCTTGAAGACCTGCTCCTCGAAGATCGCGCGCTTGCCGAGGCGGTCCGCGGCCACGAACTTGCGGCCCAGTTCCGTGAAACGCACTTCCTGGCGGGGGGTGTCGATCAGGTCGAGGATCTCGGCCGCCTTGAGGATCGCGATCGTCTCGCCGAACTCCTTGCCGATCTCGTCCGAGATGTCGTAGATGTTGGACAGGTCCGGCGAGTCGCTGAGGATGCTCATCAGCCCGAGGATCTGGCCCACCGGCACCAGCGGAATGGACTCCATGCGCGTGCGGGCGCGCGAGATCGGCTGGCCCTTCTCGCTCGCCTCGGGCGGCAGGTCTGGCAGCGTCATCGTGGTGATGGACTCGTGGATCACGCTGACCAGCCGCTGGAATTCGGGGTGCTTGGTGTCCCGCGGGTACGGCAGCTTGTTCTCCAGCACGAGCCCGACGCGCCCCGGCCGGGGGAACACGACCACGATGCGCGTGGCCATCTCCACGGCCTCCTCGATGTTGTGCGTGACCATGAAGACCGAGCTGAGGTCGCCGTTCGGGCCGCGCCACAGGCTGATCAGCTCCTGGCGCAGGTTCTCCGCGGTCAGCACGTCCAGCGCGCTGAAGGCCTCGTCCAGGCACAGCAGCCTGGGCCGGGACACCAGCGCCCGCGCGATGCCCACCCGCTGGCGCATGCCGCCCGACAGCTCGCGGGGGAAGGCCGCGTGGTAGTTGCCCAGGCCGATCAGTTCGATCGCGCGGTTGACCGCGGCGTCGCGCTCGGTGCGGCCGATCTTTTTCGACATGAGGCCCACCGCAACGTTCTGCTCCACGGTCAGCCACGGGTAGAGCGCGAAGGTCTGGAAGACGACCGAGGCATCGGGATTCACGCCGTCGAGCGATCTGCCGCCGGCCAGCGCGCGGCCCGAGGTCGGCGCGATCAGGCCGGTGAGGCAGCGCAGGATGGTCGACTTGCCCGAACCGGACTGCCCCAGCAGCGCCAGGAACTCGCCTTCGTGGACGGCCAGGTCGATGTTGTCGAGCACCTTGAGCTCGTGGTTGCCGGCGGTCCTGAACGTCTTGGTGACGGCGCACAGCTCGGCCACCGGCTTGGCCGACTCGGGGGAACGGGAGGTTGTGTTCATTTTCAATCCAGCTTGAATCGGCGCTCGGCGAAGGCGTACAGGCGGCGCCAGATGAGCTTGTTCATCAGCACGACGAAGATCGACATCACGCCGATGCTCGCGATGATCAGCGCCGTGTCCCCCTCCTTGGTGACCGTGGCGATGTAGGCGCCCAGGCCCTGCGCCTTCAAGGTCGTGCTGCCCCAGGTGGCGAGTTCGGCCACGATGCTCGCGTTCCACGCCCCGCCCGCGGCCGTGCAGGCGCCCGTGACCCAGTACGGGAAGATCGCCGGCAGGATCAGCGTGCGCCACAGGTTCCAGTCGCGCAGGCCGTAGACCCGTGCAGCTTCCTTGAGGTCGTTGGGGATGGCCATGGCGCCCGCGATCACGTTGAACAGGATGTACCACTGCGTGCCCATCGCGATGAGCAGGATGCTGCCCCAGTCGAGCGTGACGTGGGCGGCCACGAAGAAGCCCACGACGATCGGGAAGGTCATGTTCACCGGAAACGACGCGCCGATCTGCGCCAGCGGCTGGGCGAACCGCGCCACGCGCGGCTGCGAGCCGATCCACACGCCGACCGGCACCCAGATCAGCGTGGCCAGCACCGTCATGGCGGCGACGCGCAGGGCCGTCAGCGCGCCGAGCCAGACGATGTGGCCGAAGGCGGCCAGCGTCAGCGCGCCGTGCAGCGCCGCCACGGCGGCCGCCAGGGCCCTGAGGATCTCCAAGCCGATCCACACGGCGAGCACGATGCCCGCCGCGCGCCAGAGCAGCTTCTGCCCGCCGGCCCCGAGCCGCACCGGAACCCGCGCGGCCGGATTGGGCACCCGCGACACCCGGTCCTTCAGCGGCAGCCAGAGCCGCTCGCCGATCCAGGTGAACAGGTAGGCGCCGCGCAGCAGGTTGTAGACCCATGAGGTTGCCGGCGTCGCCGATTCGGTCAGTTCGATCTTGAACTTGTCGGCCCACGCCAGCAGCGGCCGCCAGACCAGCTGGTCGCTCACGAGGATCAGCACGATCATGGCCACCACGGCCCACAGGGCGGCCGTGTTGTTGCCCTGCGCGATGGCCTGCGCCATGTAGGAACCCAGGCCCGGCAGCTTGATGTCCTTGTTCATCACGCTGATGGCCTCGCTCTGCGCCACGAAGAACCACCCGCCGCCGAAGGACATCATGGAGTTCCATATCAGGCTGTGGGCCGAAGCCGGCAGCTCGATGGTGCGAAAGCGCTGCGCGCGCGTCAGCCCGTAGGTCGACGCCGCCTCCTGCATGTCGTTGGGAATGGTCACCATCGAGTGATAGAACCCGAACGCCATGTTCCACACCTGTCCCGTGAAGATGGCGAAGATGGCAGCGCACTCGACGCCCAGCAGGCTGCCGGGGAACAGCGCCATGAAACCCGCCACGGTGGCAGACAGGAAGCCCAGCACTGGCACCGACTGCAGCACATCGAGGGCCGGCAGGATGAAGGCGCGCGCCGTGCGGTTCTTTGCCGCCAGGTAGCCGGTGGCAATGGCGAAGAAAAGAGAGAAGCTGAACGCGATCCACATGCGCATCAGCGTGCGGCCCGCGTAGTAGGGAATCTGGCTCGGCGAGCTGTCGATCTGCGGCACCGCCGCCGGATCGAAGTGCACGAGCATGCCCTTGCCGAAGTGCAGCGCGCTCCACAGGAGGCCCAGCAGGATCAGCAGGAACAGCGCATCGATCCAGCCGAGCGTGCGCCGCTCTTCCACGATCGCAAGCTGGGGGGCGGTACTTTTCATGCGGGCTTGCAGTTCTTTGCTTCGACGATAGCCGCAGCTCTTTTCGACTGAATGAAAAAATGCCCCGCTTCGCGAGGCATCCTGAGTTTGGCGGGGCGGGCTTTTCCTGGTGGATCAGCGAACCCAGTGGCACACACGGTGGTGATGGCGCGCGTCCCACTTGCACACCTTGTGCTTGGGATGGTGGCGGGGCGCGGCGGAGGCGATGCCTGGGGCCAACAAGGCCATGCCGGCAAATGCGAGGATGCCGGCGGAGATGAACTGCTTGGTTTTCATGGTGGTCTTTCTAAGCAATGGCATCGAAGAATGCGTCATATATCAGGTGCCATCCCTCAACGATCCGAGCGCACGCTCGGATGACATTTGACAACCACCCTGGATCGACGTTCGCCTTTCCGGGCCGCGCCTCGCGACGTCAGGCTGATGCGGCGGGCGCGCCGATGATCTCATCCTCCAGCCGACAGGTTTCGGTGATGATCAGCTCGAAAAGCGCGCGCAGGAAGGCAGGACTCATGCCGTGCTCCACGGCAAAGGCCGCCGCGCGTTGCTGCACCACGCCGATGCGGTGGGGCTGCATCATCGGAATCGCGTGGGTTCGCTTGTGCAGGCCGATCCTGCAGCAGCAGGCCAGCCTTTGCCGAAGGGTCTCGAGCAGGGCAGCGTCCAGATTGTCGAGCTCGTCGCGCAGCGACTGCAGGATCTGCTGGGCTTCTTCGTCAGCCGGACCGCGCTGTTGCGTGACTGAGGTGGCTGAATTCATGCCGGTTCTCCTTACTCGAGTTTGATGCCCTGGCTCGCGATGATCTGGCTCAGTGCTGCCGTGTCCGCGCGCACCCGCCGCACCAGCGTCTCGCCCGAGATGCCGACCGCCTCATAACCATGCTGGAAGAGCTTCTGGCGAACCTCCGGCGATCGGATGACTTCGGACAGGACCTGATTCAGGCGCTGGACAATCGGAGCAGGTAGGCTGGCAGGGGCTGCCGCTGCAGTCCAGATCTCGAGCTCGAAATCCTGCAGTCCCGCTTCCTGCAGACTCGGATAGTCCGGTACGAGCGGCGAGCGGCGCGCAGAGGTCACACCGATCGCGCGCAGCTTTCCGGCCTTGATCTGTTCGTCGGCGAGGCCCGGTGGGAGCAGCGCCAGCTGCAGCTGCCCCCCGATCAAGCCAGTGATGACCTGCGGATTGCCCTGGTAGGGCACGTGCACGGCGGCGATGCCGGTGCGGGACTTGAGGAGTTCCATACCGAGATGGCCGATCGTGCCGATGCCGGGCGAGCCATAGCTCCAGCTGCCGCCGGCCACACGCGCCGCGTCGAGGAAACCGCGGGCATCAGCCTTCGAGACCTGCGCTGTCGTGGCGAGCACGAGGGGCGCCGTGCAGATGATGCTCAGCGGCACCAGGTCCTTCTGCGGATCGTAAGGCGTCGACGGGTTGAGGATCCTGGCAATGGTCATGTTGCCGTTGATGAGGATGCCGACCGTGTGCCGGTCGGTGGACTTAGCGACGATGTCCGCGGCGATATTGCCGCTGGCGCCGGCATGGTTTTCGACGATCACCGGCTGGCCCAGCGCTTTCGCCATGGGCGTGGCCAGCACGCGAGCCACAAAATCCGGAGACGAGCCGCCACCAAAACCGACGACGAGGCGCAGCGGCCGGGTCGGCCAGTTCACGTCCGCTGCGCGGGTGCCCGACGTGCCCGTCGGAGGGGGCTCGGCGCGCACCGCGCCGCTCGGTTGCGCAAGGACGCCGCCGGCGCAGGCGAACGTTCCAACAAGGCACAGCAGGCGCACGGCCAGCGATCGAAGAAGGAAGAATGACATGGCAATGGAAGTTGGAAATCGGACGCTCAGTCTTTCTTCACGAACGCGACGAATCAACTGCTGCTTCACGTGCAAGAAGCCGCATGCGGTGGCGGCGTGACGCGGTCCAGGCCTGTCCCCCGAAGGGGGGGCGGGCGGGATTCGTCGTCCTTGCATGCCGCGCAACATGGCGGCTCGAAGATGTCTGCAGGGCGCCGTGGGCCCGGGGCCTTAAGACACTGAAGATGTGCCGTGCCGGCGTCGGGCGCCTTCGTCGCCGCTGTACGAACGACCCGGCCTAGGCGGGTCGCCGCTTCGCGGCATACATCAGGGTCGTGCTGGGCAACGCGTGACCCAGGTTGTTCTGCACCACCGCCAGTGGCAACGGTGCTTGCCCCGCCCTGCCCTGCAAGGCGTGCGCGCCGTGGGTATGGCGCAGCCAGTGCGTGCTGGCCTTTCGCAGGTGTTCGGCGTCGGAGGCATCGAGATCCTGTGCGATGCGCGCCAGGAACGCCTTGATGGCCTGGTAGAGCCCCGAGGACGACCAGGCGGCCGGATGCTCGGCCCCCGTGTCGAAACGCGCCAGCACGGGAACGTCGCGATTGGCGGGTGCGTCGACCCGTCGATCGAAGCCGTGGCGCGCCAGTTCTTCCTCCAGGTCCTCGATCAGTGCCCGCGCCATTGGCACCTCGCGCCGCCCCCCTGCTCTGCCAGTCACCGTCAGCAGCCAGACGCGCGGCACCGAACCGTCGCCCGGCGTTGCGTCCTGTTGTAGATGCAGGTCCCCGCAGCAGGCGCCAGCGATCTCGGCCAGGCGCATCCCGGTCGCATACAGCCAGTGCATGCCGCGGCGCAACCGTCGACCGGCCTCGGTGTCCCCATGCGAGCGCAACCGCGCATCGATGTGGTCCCACTGCGCGAAGCTCAGGGTGCGGTTGGTGCCCAGCGGCTGCCCGGCCTGCGAGGGCAAGGGCGTCTCGTCGAAGGGATTGCCCGTCACATAGCCCTGGGACGTGAGGAAGGCGAACAGGCTGCGGAGAATGACCAGCGCCTGGCGCAGCGCCACCGGCGTCAGCGGGCCCTCCAGCGGCCGCCACATCGGGGACCAGCGCTGGTGATGTCGCGGTCCGCACCAGGCAACGGGCGGCCGGGCAAGGAAGGCACGATAGGCGGCCGCGTCTTCGCGGGTGAGCGAGGACATGGCCTTGCCGCGCTCCAGCACCGCCCAGAGCAGCAGCCGCTCGGCCTCCTTGCGGTACGAGCGCTGCGTGGCCGACAAGGGCTCCTTCGCGACGCCGCCACCCTTCGCGAGCAGCCACGCGCCGATCGCCTCGTGGTCATTGGCCGCCGAGAGTCGGCACGCCTGCCTCGGCGCGCGGGCGCTCCCGGCACGGCCGTCCAGCCCAGGCGGCAGCAGGAATTTCTCGTAGGGCACCAGCGCCGTGGCGGGCGGAACCACCTCGGCCAGCGCGGCGGGGCCGAGCTGCGCGCGCCGGCGCGCCGCATGCACGCCGATGCGCAACCCCAGCACCTGCTCATTGGCGTGGAGCCAGTCGAGGATGCGCGCGGCCTTGTGCTCGCCCACGCCCGGAACGTTCGCCCACCAGCGCGCGCCGGCGTCGTTGATGTGCAGCACCAGCGCGGACAGCGTCGCAAGGCCTGCGCGTTCGAGCCGCTCGGCCAGCGCCGGATGCAGCCAGGCGGCCACGCTGTCGCCCGGGCGCGGATCCTGTGCGACGAGGCTCTCGAGCCAGTGCAGCGCCTCCAGTTGGCGCTCGATGACACGTGCGCGGCGCGAAGGCTGGGCGCCTCCCCCCGCGCGCGCCGGTCCCGAAGCGCCGCCGCCCTGTGGAAAGGCGGCTTCATACGCCTCGATCTGTTCGGCCTCCGAGAAGTCCTCCATGCCCTGGGCCTGGGCGAACTCGGCCAAGCTCGGCAGCGCGGGTGTCGCGGTGAAGCGCTCGGCGTCGAGCAGGATCAGGCGCGCGGTACCGGGCTTCTGTTCACGGCGCGCGGCGGCGGCGAACGCGTCCCGGATCCAGGCCACGGTGCGGCGCACCGTGCGCAGGTCGACGTGCTCGCCCTCCAGGCGCAGGTAGCGATCCCAGGCAGCGCGTTCCTCGACCCCTTGGGCAAGCGCGCGCATGAACGCGAAGTGGCCGCGATGGAGCTTGCGCGGGGGTGTCGTTTTTTTCATGGGGCGCGCGGCACACTGGGCGCCTGTCGCGCGTGCCAGAACTTCCACCACGGCCGCGGGGCGCTCGCGGGCGGCGGCGGCTGCTCGGCCCGCCTGCCGCGGACGCGGCGTCGCAGTTCGACCTCCAGCATGTGGGCGACCCCGTAGGCCTGCTTTTCGCCGCGCGATGCGCTCGAACGCCATTCGAGTGCCAGGCGCTCGAGCATGCCGTCTTCCAACTGGGCCAGTTCCGCGGCACTCGGCGCGTCATGGCGGCTCATCGCCCCGCTCCCTGCGTTTTGGCGCCGCCGGCTCCTCGTGCAATGCGCGCTCGGCCCCAGGCCGACGGTGGTCTTGAGGACATCCGTGTTCGGGCCGTCGAGCGTACGGCCGCACGCTGTTGCAAAGGTTGGTCCGGAGGACTGGTGGAGGCTGACGCGCCGCGGCTGCGGCAGCAGGCGTGCGTCATCTTCTTTGCGCCACCCGGGCTTCGGCGGCTTGGCCAGCTGTCTAGATTCTGCATAATCATCAACGTCAATTTTAGGTGATCCTTAGCCATTTCGAAGAAACGAATGTCGAGGTATGCGCTAAGTCTTTGATTCAATTGCTATTTTTTCCGATGCCGCAATCCACTTAAGCGCATTGCATCGAGGTAGTTAGGCGTATGGTGAGGCACTGCATGTGCTTCCACTCCTAAGTGGGTGCTTGCATTAAGGATTTACGAGGGGGCCCTCGGCGTGCCACCGTGCCCCCTTAAATGCGCGGTGTGCCGAGGGGGAAAGCACGTGATGCCAGAGTCAGGGTTCGCCGCCCTGCGCGGGACGTTGGGCAGCGCCGGTCGCCGAGCGTGCTGTTCCTGCAAGCCGTGAGGGTTGCGCTCAGCCTCTTTGTCGCGGGGCAATGTGAGAGGTATTGGGCAAGCGCGCCAAGGGCACGTCCTCATCGCCCGGTTGTCTCCACTGTTCCCTTTTGTGAGTACTTTTGGGATTTGGCGGGCGAACGAGCCTTTGTGCGGAAGCGGGCTGTCTTGCCAAGTTAACCCGCACTGTTAAAAGTTAGCTTGCGCACACTTATCGAATTGGGGCGAGTAGTGGGTAGGGCAGCGGGCCACGTGCATCGCACGTCTCCATTCCTTTAGCACGGACCAAGAGGGGTGTGCTGCGGACGCGTGGCCGCCTCCACAACAGGGAGGCGGCGCGCCGCCAGGGTAAAAGCTACGTCGCAAGCAACTGGGCCGACGACAAGCGGCCCGCGCATCTCGGGCCGCGGTGCACCACGACAGCGGGCGGCCGGCGCTTTCGGGCTGACGGGCAGCTTCGCAAACGAGCCGCTGAAGGCTGCTGTCTTGTGTCCGTTCCAGAGCACTTCATCAGCGCATGCGCAGGTCCTTGGCGCGGATGGCCCTGGGCGTTGTGACGCACTACGCGCTCAAATCCCAATGATGCTCACATCACGGCCAGTCGGGTCTGACCGGCATTTCACCAGAACGTCTGCCGGCGGGCGGAAAGGAATGCGGCAACGTTCAGACTCCCGCGCCACCCGCGACCGATGGCTGCCACAAACGTGATTCCACAACCCGGCACGGAACGGAACGTACCCTCCCAGTTTGAGCAAGGCGCTGCAAGCGCCTTGAAAAAAGCCCGAACCGGGCAAGCCAGTCGGCCTGGGCGCTCGATGCACCTTTAGCATGGGCCGGAAGGTTCCAGTCGACGCCGGCAAAGCCGCGTGGGGTGCCCGAGACGTCACGCCGCCAGCCCTCCGAACCCAAATCGCATGCATGCGCGGAGGTGATCCACAGGGAGTGCTTCTGCGCGGCGCTCGACTTCGTCAGCCTGATCACGGCCCAAGCAAAGGGCGCACACACGACGGGAACGACGGCGGTCCGACGGTTGCTTCGGGCGCTGCGCATGCGGTCGCCGACAGCGTGAACGGGCGTGGCTCCGAGCGCGGTCGCCGGTGGACGCGGGCAGGCCGCCTACTTGGGGCTGAGTGGCGCGGGGTATTCGTGGGCCCTCATGACGAGGCCAGGCCCGTCCACGAAGAGGAACAGGCCGGCGATGCGGGTTTGGGGGGCGGCGCCTCTGTGCGTTCGATGCAGACCGGTGATTCACCATACCGGGCGAGACGTCCGGCCTGTCTGCATCCCGCCGACTCAAGAGCTTGGGAAAGCTCTGCCAGTAGAGAACCTCGGCTGAATGGGGGGACGGCGACATCCAGTAGCTCCGGAGCTTCTCTCCCCTCCCCCCGGTTCCTCGTCGCGCCTTCGCAATCAGCCGAGCAGCCGGACCTTCTGCAGGGTCTCGCCCACGGACTTCAGCAAGATTTCCGGTGTCAGGCCGGATACGGCGCCGGGCGTCAGTGTCAGAGTGACCGTGCCGTCAGGCGCACGCAGGCACGACCCGACCGTCTTTCCGTCGTTCATGATGGCCAGCTTCTCCGCCTTCGCCACCGACTCCAACCCTTGCAGTCGAGCGACCACGGCGGCGGGAGCGAGCTTCATGCCGCGCACCTTCTCGGCGCGCTTCAGCACGCTGCGACGATCCTTGTCGAGCGCCGCATTGAGTTGCTCCGCGTGCCGATGCTGCACCTCCAGCGGGCTGCGGAAGCATTCCAGTACCGCCGAAGGCAGCTGCGCCACCATCAGTGCCTTGCGGATCCAGGTATGGCTCACACCAAGCTTCTCGGCCAGCTGGCGCTGGGTCGGGAACAACTGCTCCTCGAGGGCGCGCTGGTACATCACGCCTTGTTCATAAGGCGAGAGGTCTGCGCGCTCCCGGTTCTCACGATCCATCGCGGCAAAGAGTTCGGCATCGCCGAGCTCATCGAGCCAGATGGCCGCCAGCACCGGAATCCCCAGTTCCAGACATGCCCGGTGGCGCCGGTGGCCGAACACCAATTCGTACTGCCCGGGCTCATCCACCAGCGGACGCACCAGGATCGGCTGGACGTTGCCGCCAGCCAGTTCGATGTCGGCCTTGAGCCCGGCGAACTCGGCGCTCTCGAACGAAGCCGGGTGGCGGTTGGCCCAGCGCGAGGGCCGGACGGTCGCGGGGTCGATCTTGCGCGTGGGAGTCGAACCATCGTGCTGGCGAAGCCGTTCGCGCAGCGCAGCCAGTTCACCTTCCACAGCTTGCATCTGGCCGCGGAAGGCCAGCATCTGCCCGGGGCCGGTGCGGGGGGCGGGCTGACCCGTTTGTGCGGGTGGAAACCTGGTTTCCAGCGCAACGGGGGCTGCGCCCGGCAGTGCAGGCGGGGCCGGGGTCGTCGACACGGAGACCGGCGCCGCGGCGGGAACCGGCTCTGGAATCGACAGGCCGGCCGTCAATGCTTCGAGACGCTTGCGGGTGCTAGCCATTGAAACCTCCTGGGCAATGGAAACCTGGTTTCCACGCAAGACGCGTGGGACGGAAACGGACGGAAACGGACGCAAAAGACGTCCGGGCCCGGACGTCTGGAAACCTGGTTTCCAAACGGTACGTCGCGCCCGTCGTGTGGAAACCCGGTTTCCACCCAGGGGACGCACTGAGCCAACCGCGACAGACGCGCGGCTCCCGGCCTACGCTTTCAGCACGGAACGCCGACCAGCGGCGCGCGACGAGCGGCTGCGGCGCCGCGGTGGAAACCGGGTTTCCAGGCCGCTCGGCCGCCCTCTTCTGTTCGTGAAGCCAGGCTCTCATTGCACCTGCGCCTTGTCCGACCAACTGCTGACCACCGACTGCTCGACCAGGTCGACGAAGGCGTCATATGCATCGGCTGCGCGCTTGTAGGTCTTCGCTGCGCCTTCATACTTCTGCACGTCGTAGACGGTCGCGAACTCGGCCGCCTTGTTGCTGGTGACGCTGGTCTTGGGGATCTCTACCGGCAACGTGTACTCACCGTAAGTGGCCTGGATCCATTGTCGGACCGCCGGGGTGGCGGGATCGCTGGGGTCGACTCGGCTGAGCAGCACATGCAAAAACTCGAAAGCCTTGCGGGCGAGGTCGCCGCCCTGTGCGTCGAGGTTCCCCCCCAGATCGGCGAGCAGCGACCAGAACTGTGCAGACGACGCGAAGTCGAGGCCCGAGGGCGGCACCGGCACGATGATCCCGTTGGCCGCCCACAGCGCGTTGATCGTCACGTAGGACAGCGAGGGCGGAGTATCGATGACGATCACGTCGTAAAGATCACGCACGCTCTCCAGCCCCGCGTTGAGCACATCCCAGAAGCGCGCGCCGGGTTCCTGCATCTGGCGCGCCGGCAGGGCGAACTCGGCCGAGAACAGAAAAGGCGCCGCCGCCACCAGGTCCAGGCCGTCCCAGTAAGTGGATCGAATCGCATAGCGGATGTCGGACTGGCTGCCGTCGCACAGCGGGGCGATGGTCATGTCCTCGCTGATCTCCGCTTCGGGCAGCAGACCGTGCAAGGTGGTGAGCGAGCCTTGCGGGTCGGTGTCGATGGCCAGCACGCGATGGCCGCGCAGGCTCAGTCCCTGTGCCAGCACCATGGCTGTCGTCGTCTTGGCGACGCCGCCCTTGAAGTTCCCCACGGCGATCGTGAACGCCTTCTTGCCGGCAGGACGCATCTTCTCGGCGCGGTAGGTGCGCGTCCAGGCACGCAACTCGTTCAGCTCGAAGCTGCGCTTGCCGCCGGCCGGTGTCAGCCGGCCACTGGGAAGATCTTCCTTCGTGATGCGGTAGGCCACATGCGCCTTGTCGACACCGCACAAGGCGGCCAGTTGCGCAGTGGAGTAGATCGGTGCAATCTTGCGGGCTTCAGGTGCCAGCAACCGCCCTCGGATCTGCTCGACCATCGAGCCCGCGCGCACGGCCAATGCCGCGATGCGCTGCATGTCGATGCGTGCACGAGGAGGGGAGGGGTTGGAGGGAGCGAGCGTGGAAACCTGGTTTCCAGCGCCGGCGGGAGCGGGCAACGCCATAAAGAAGGGCCTCATTCAACAGAATTCAGCCATTCTATGAGAATCCGTCGAATGAACAAGATATGAAAACAGAATCGCCAACCGCGGGTCTCTATTGTGAGAAGAGTTGGGGACCAAGGTGAGGTCCATTGGGATTGCCTCTCCTGATGGGCCCCCAGGCAGTGCAGATTCCGAATGATCCGGGCATCCATGAGGCGATCGAAGCCCTGGCGCAGCGGCATTCAGTGCCTGTGAGTCCTGAAGGACGCCCGGTTCATGCGTCGAAGCCCTTGTCCACTCACGCCAAATCCCAAGCAATCACACATTGGCGCGGTCCAAATCCCATTCGACCTCACAACCGATCCCAAATGTTCTCACATGAAATCCCAGCGTTACTCACACAAACCCTTCCAAGTACATGTCAGGATTGAAGAAACTGCATCTTCAATTCTTCAATCTCTCCAAGTGTTTCTTTTCAAAGTATCAAGAACGCGCGTTCGAACTGTAAATTGACCGAATCACAAAACCTCGGCATGATGTGAACCCGTTGATCACCTGAAAGAAGTCCATGGAAGAGGGCGAAGTTCCACGACCACCGCCCAAGCCATCCCCTACCCCGGACGAACAGAGCGTCGCCAAGGCCAACGAGGCCATCGCGATCCGGCCCAAACGGGGGCGTCTGACACTTCTTTCGAGGCGCATCTACAACGCGCTGCTCTATCACTCGCAGCGTCAGGGCGTCGACGAACCGGTTTACAAGCTGGCCCTGAGCGAGCTGATCGGCGATGCCCGTTTCAACTCCAACAACACCGAACTGCTCAAGTCTCATCTGCGGGACATGCAGGCAACCACCATCGAATGGTCAACCAGCGGCACCGGACTCAAGCGCTGGGTGTCGTCGCAGTTGCTCGGGACGGTCACCATCGAGGAACAGGGTCGGGGACGTCCCTGCACCATCACATGGCGCTACCCGGAAGAGATACGTGAGCGGCTGGTCAGGCCACATCAATATACGCGCGTCCTGCTGGAGATCAGCGGCCAGATGCGAAGTTACCCCGCGGCCGTGCTCTACGAGATCGGCGCGCGCTACCTCACGTCGCCGAGCCGTCTGTCGATGCGCGAGGACGTGCTGTGGTGGGCGGCAGTGCTCACTGGGCGCAGCGACATCACCGAGGTCGACTATCGCTTCCTCAAGCGCGACGTGATCAGCAAGGCGCTGGCCGAGATCGAGGCATTGTGCGAAGACTTCAGCCTCGAGCTCATCGAGCACAAGCGAGGGCGTCGCATCGAGGAAATCCAGTTCAGGGTGGTGCCCAAGCTGCAGCAGCGCCTGGGCGCAGCCGACGATCCCGCGCGCAATGTCTTCGACCTGGAACTGGTTGGAAAGCTGATCGCGCTGGGCCTCAAGCAGGACGAGGCCCAGGATCTGTATGCGACCACCGATGAAGGGCAACTGCGAGGCGCGATCGAGCATGTCGAGCAGCGCCTGCGCAGCCAGACGCTGCCGGCACTGAAGTCGGCCGCCGCCTATTTCAAGGATGCCCTGAAGAAGGGCTACGCCGGCGTGAAGGGGGAGGAGGCCGCCGCGCCCCCGTCGTTGCCTTCGCCGTCCCGAGGCAAACAGGCAGCCGCGCCCGCTGGCGAGGACCGCATGCACCGGATCCGCGAGCTGTGGGAAAACGACCGCATGCAGAAAGCCAAGTCGCTCTACCTGGAAATGCCCGAGGCAATGCAGGCCGAGATGCGCTCACGCTTCGAGGCCGAGCGGCTCGCGCAGATCGCCGCCCCGATCGCCCGCGCATGGCGCCGTGACGGCCCCGCCAGCCGCATCGCGGCCACCACCTTCCATCGCTGGCTGGCACAGGTGACCTGGCCCGAGGCGCCCTCGGACCGGGTGCTGCTCGATTTCGCGCTGGCCCAGGGCGTTGCGGGCATGTAGGCGCCGCGCAGGATTGGAAATTGTCCGACACGCCATGCGCGGGCGAAGTCTTAGATTTTCTCGCCCGCACCGCAGGTGCGGGCCTTGCTGTAAACCTCGACCCGGCCCGCAAGGCCGGGTCTTTTTTTGCCAGCAGCAGGCGTTGCATCTTTTCCTCTTGAAATTTGCGATGCAGGGTCCTATGTTGCCTATCGTCAAAAGATTGGTCGACCGAAAAGGAGGTACTGAAATGACCATGAACTTGCTCAGGCAGATTGCCGGCTCCCGTTTGCCGATCTCGTTCTATCGAGCCGAAGACATCGATCGGGTCAAAGTGCTCAGAGCCGCCGGGCTCGTCGTTGCACTGGTTCCGTCGCCCGCGAATCCCCTGGCGCTGTCGGGCGCCGCCGCTGCAGCCCAGGTGCTGGCTGTGACGCAGAAGGGGCGGGAAGAACTCGCAAGGTTCAACTATCCGGAATCGCGCCCGCCGCGCTGGCGAATGCGCATGCCAAGAATCAAGACGGCCACGCCTGTGCACTCAGGCGGATCTGCGCCAGTCCACCGGGAGCCCGCGCGGCCGCAGTAGCAGGCCCGCGAGCCAGACGCCGAAGCCGTCTGACTTCATTTCTTGTTCGCCATTTCCCCGACCGAGTCCCGTGGCGCATGCCGGGCGCTCCGGTCGGCCTTGCAAGGAGGTTTTGCCATGTATCGATCCCTGTTTCCTCGTGACATCTTCGCGGAGATGGATCGCCTGCAGCGCGATGTGCAGCAGGCCTTCGACCTGTCTCCCACCATCCGCGGCGTCGCGCGCAACGGATTTCCCGCGCTCAACGTCGGAAGCACGCCCCAGGCGCTGGAGATCTTCGCCTTCGCGCCCGGTGTGGATCCCTCGACCCTCGAGGTGAATCTGGAGCGCGGCCTGCTGACGATCTCGGGCGAGCGCAAGAACGCGCTGCCGGGTGCGCTGGACAAGTCCGCCACCGTGCACATCAACGAGCGCTTCGAAGGGACCTTCCGCCGGGCGATGACCCTGCCCGACGACGCGGACCCCGACGCGGTCGAAGCCAGGCTTCGAGACGGTGTGCTGAACATCAGCGTGAAGCGCCGCGCATCCGCCCAACCGCGTCGCATCGAAATCCAGTGACAAGGAGCACACCATGAGCAACAGCATCCAGGCCCCCGCGAACGCCACCGCCGGCGAGCATGTGCAGAGGGAACATTCCAGCTACAGCGACGCAGCCCTGACACCGCCCGTCGACGTGGTCGAGGACGCCAACGGCATCACGCTCTACGCCGACCTTCCCGGGGTCAGCCGCGACAAGCTGAACCTCCATGTCGAGGCGTCGACGCTGACCATCGACGCCGAGTCCGATCTGCAGGTGCCGCAAGACCTGCAGACCAGCCACACGGAGGTCGGCCTCGGCCGCTTCCGGCGCGTGTTCACCTTGAGCAAGGAGCTGGACACGCAAGGTGTCACGGCAGAGCTCGCGCAAGGCGTTCTGAAGCTGCGCATTCCCAAGGCCGCGCATGCACAGCCGCGCCGCGTGCAGGTCCAGGTGAGGTAGAGCCCGCGCAGGGGTGCGTGCCGCCGGGCGTGGCGGTACGCACCCGGGCGTTCCAGCGCCCTGGCGCGCGATGGCAACGAGCACGTCACGCCCGGTCAAAGCCGGCTTGAGCGGCATCACCGGTGCTCACAGGAACCCGTCTCACCGAAGATCGCCAGGTGGCCGGGCGCGAGGCGCGCCGTGAAGAGAGTACGGGTGGCCGCGTTCCCGCGCACGCACGCGAACTCGGCGATGCCGGCCTCCTGGTGCGCCTGCCACGCGGCTATGCGCTGGGGCCGCGCATCATCGCGCTGGAGCACCAGATGACCGACTACGACCCGGTCCTGGTGCGCAGCCGCGACCTGGTCGAGAAGCTGGTGGCCGAGACGGGCCTGGATGCCGTGATCAGCGAGTGGTACGGCGACTCGGTGGTCAACGTGCTGATCCGCCGCGGCCCCGACCCCGGGCCTGTGGGCGGAGGCCGCGGCCGCCCCATCGACCTGTTCCACAGCGCGACCTCGCGCGTGGTGCTGGCCTACCTGCTGCCGCGGCAGATCCGCCGTGTCTTCGATGCCCATGCCAGCACGCCCGAGGGGCAGCAGCAGGGGCTGGAGTGGAAGTCCTTCTCCAAGGGCTTGCTGGCGATCCGCAAGCAGGGCTACTGCATCAGCGAAAGCGAGCTTCACCCAGGCCGCACGGGGGTCGCCGCGCCGATCTTCGACGAGAAGCAGCGCGTGCTCGGCAGCATGACGCTGGTGGGACGCAACGAGCGCTTCCGGGCCTTCCAGGAAAGCTACCTGTGCACGCTGATCACCACCGCCGCGTCGGAGCTCACGGCCCGCATCGCCCAGCAGTAGGCGAGGCGGCCGTGCCGCGCGCGTCACGGCCGGTTCGGAGCGAGGCCAGCGCCTCGCCGAAGACATCCAGCGCGCGGTGCAGCAGCCGCTTCGAGATGGTCAGCGACGGCATCACGCGCATCACGTTGCCATAGCGCCCGCAGGGCACCATCAGCACGCCGTGGCCGAGCACGTATTCCATGATCTGGCCGACCTTCTGCGGCGCCAGCGGCTCCTTGGTGGCCTTGTCCTCGACGAGCTCGATGCCGATCATCAAGCCCTTGCCGCGCACCTCGCCCACGTAGGGGCTCTGGAAGCCGCGCACCCGTTCCTGGACTTCATGGCCCAGCAGTTCCGCGCGCGGCATCAGCCCCAGCGCGGGGTCGTGCAGGATCTCGAGGTTGGCGAGGGCCACCGCAGCAGACAGCGAGTTCGCAGCGAAGGTGTTGGGGACCGAGCCATCGGGAATGCGCGCGGCCAGCTCGCTGCGCATGGCGATGCCGGCCATGGGCACGTCACCGCCGATGCCCTTGCCGAAGGTCAGCATGTCGGGTTTGACACCCGTGTGCTCCACCGCCCACATGCGGCCCGTGCGGCCGGCGCCGCACTGCACCTCGTCCACGATCAGCAGCGTGCCGCTGCGGTCGCAGCCCTTGCGCAGCAATTGCAGGAATTCGGGTGAAGGCGGGACGTACCCGCCTTCACCCTGCACCGGCTCCACGATCACGGCGGCCACGTCGTCGGCGGCCGTGTAGGGCGTGTTCAGCAGGTAGTCGACGTATTCGCCGGCGATCTGCTCGGCCGATTCGTGGGTGGTGTCGAACGGGAAGCGATAGGCGTACGGGTAGGGCGCATGGATCACGCCGCCCATGAACGGTCCGTAGCCCTTGCGGTAGGCCGTGCCCGTGGTCAGTGCGTTCGACGCATGCCACACGCCGTGATAGCCGCCGTGGAAGGCGATGATCTGGTGGCGGCCCGTCACGCGCCGCGCGAACTTCACAGCCGCTTCGAGCGCATCGCTTCCGCTCTGCGCGAAAAAGGTGATGCAGTCGTTGCGCAGGCCTTCGGGCATCAGGGCCGACAGGCGCGCGGCCAGCTCGGTGCGGCGGGTGCTGTTGACCTCCATCGCATGCATGAGCTGCTGCGACTGCTCGACGATCGCTTTCTGCACCTTCGGATGGCAGCGGCCCACACTGCTCACGCCGACGCCGGCCGACAGGTCGATGAAGGTGCTGCCGTCCGGGTCCTTGAAGGTGGCGCCGAAGGCGCGGTCCATGACGACCGGCATGCGGCCGCCGCCGCGCGCCATCGATTCGGTGCGAGCCGACAGCGCCAGGGCTTCGGCCGCGCGCGGTCCGGGATAGGGGCCCGCGGCCATCTTGGGTGCGTCGGGGAAATGCAGGGTTTCGAGAAGGGATTCGATGTCGTTCACAACATACCTCGGTGAGTCTCTGGGTGCTTGAGTGCAGGCGCGTTCAGCACGCCAGCCGCAGTCATGGTTCCATCGATCACCGCAGTCCGTTAGCCCGAATCGGCAAGTCCGCTGCCCTGGCGATGGACCGGAACGCGGCGCGGCTTCGTCGGCACGGCAGAATGCGGGCCTGGACGGGGCAAGAACTTGATGAAACTGCATCGTGCAAGACGCGATCGAGCCCACACATGACAGGGAGCTGCTTTCAATGCTGACGCAGACGCTGCAAGACGGAGTTGATTCATTCAAGGTGTCGGTGCAGGAAGCGGCCGCCGGCGCTCCCGTGGTTCTTTTCGCGGTGGGCACGGGCGGCCAGCCAGAGCGTCACGCGACTCTCCTCGGTGCCTTGGCCGGTTCTGGCTGCAAGATCGTGGCGCCGCATTTCGAGCGGCTTGCTTCGACCACCCCGAGCGAGGACGAACTGACTCTCCGCGCAAGGCGTCTTTCCCTCGCACTCGACGCATTCACTGAGCCATCGGCGAAGGTGGTGGGAGTGGGGCATTCGATTGGCGCGGCCACCCTCGTTGCCATGGCGAGAGCTCAAATGTGGTTAGCGCCAGGTCGACGCGTCTTTATTGCACCGGACGGTCGCTTGACTCGTCTGGCTCTCTTGGCTCCCCCTACCGGATTCTTCCGCGCGCCCGCAGCGCTTGATGCGGTGCGAGTTCCAGTCCTGACGTGGGTGGGTTCGGCGGACAGCATCACTCCGCCAGTCCAAACCGAATGGATGGCGAGTGCCATGCGCGCTTCGATTGCCGTGGACGTCCGCGTCACGGAAGGAGCAGGTCACTTTTCATTCATGGACATTCCCCCGCCGCATACCACGGAGCCACTGCCCGACAAGAATGCGTTTCTCCAGGCGTATTCGCGCGAGATTTGCAAGTTCGTGATCGGCTGAAGCGCGGAAAAAAAGCGCGCGGCAACTTCGGTGCGAGGGAACAATGGTCGCCACGGGGCGGCCATCTCGGTCGTGGAACCTGATATCTGGAGTGACCCCCGTCTTCTGCTGCTTGTGATTCGAATCACACTTCGGAGTCGATAGAGGTCCGCAGCCGCTGCTTTACTTCCTCACCTCCGTCATATTTCGCCCAAGCGGGCGTGAATGCAATATCGTTCGGGCTTTACCCGCGAATGAAAGTTGCGTGATGTTCCGTGCCGACTTTCATCCAGGCAAATCAACCATATCTCGGCGCGACAATGACCCCGATGCGTCAGTGCTGGGTCAGATGGCGTCCAACAGACAGCGCATCATCGTGTGGTCCACGTTCGGCGTTGTGGCCACGCTCGCGGTGCTATGCGCATTTCTGATTGCCGACGAACAACGCACGATACGCGCGGCCGCGGCGGCCGTCATCTCCAAACCGCTGGAGCGGGTTGCCGAAGTCAATGCGGCGTTCGCGGAACTGCGCGCCCTGGATGCCCAACCATGCTCCGCGACGCATCTTGCAGCACTGCGGTCCATCGCCTTTCGATCCGCGATCATTCGCGACGTCGTCTACCAGGGCGATAATGCCGGCCCGCGGTGCAACGGCAACATTGGCGCCGCCGCTTCCAGCCTTCCTTCCGACAGTCCCGATTTCACGACCGAGACAGGCCGCCGGATATGGCGCAATGTCGACCTGCCGCTCTCGCCCGGCGTCAAATCCACCCTCGTCAAGGAAGGCGCCTACGAGCTCCTCGTCGCGCCGGAGAAGCAGCCGGCGACGGTGGAGGATGGCCGCTACGCGTTGAGTGTTGTCTTGTTGAACAGCGCAACCGGCACGATGCTCGTCGTGCGTGGCGCAGATCCAGGCATCGCGCAACCGTTGTTCATCCCGGGCTCCACGTACTGGCTTCGGGGTGACATCATTTCAGTCGCGTGCCTGCCTGGGCAGGTCACCTGCTATGTGCTGAAGGCGCGCGGGTTGGCTGTCCTGATGAGCAACCTGATGCTGCTCATCTTCACAGGAATTCTTGCCGGCATCGGTGTGGCGTTCGGCATCGCATCCTGGTCCGCTCGCGGATACAGAATGCGCACCATCGACGCGCTGCTGCGCGAGGCGGTTGCCAAGAAGGAGCTGTTCATGCACTACCAGCCGATCGTGGACAACCGGACCGGCGAGACGGTGTCAGCGGAGGCGTTGATGCGATGGACCCTGAAGAGCGGGGAAAGCGTCTCACCTGCGGTATTCATCCCCATCGCCGAAGCGAATGAACTGATCGGCAAGTTGACTCTGCTGGCGCTCCAGCGGGTCTCCGAGGACTTCGGCGATTTCCTTCGCACCCACAAGAACTTCAAGATCAGCGTGAACGTCGTTCCCGCGGACATGATGGACAGCAGCTTCCATCAGTCGCTGCAGCATCACTTTGTAGAAGCCGGCATCGCGCCGACGCAATTGGCCTTTGAACTCACAGAGCGGACTTCCGCAAGGCTCGAATCCGCAGTGACCGTGATGCTGGAGCTGGGCGGTCGTGGCCACGAAATCTACATCGATGATTTCGGCACGGGGTACGCCAACCTGTCCTACCTCAGCGACCTGAAGGTCGACAAGATCAAGCTGGACAAGAAATTCACCGACACCGTGGGCACGGGCACGTTGAGGGAGCGAATCGTCCCATCCGTGATTGAGCTGGCCAGAGAACTGGGTGTGGAAATCATCGTCGAGGGCGTCGAAAGCAACGCACAGGTCGAGTACTTCCGAGACCGCGGCGTGCACCTGATGCAGGGCTGGTTTTACGGCCGCCCGCTGGCTGCGGAGGCGCTTATTCGCACGCTGGAAACCGCCCAGGCGCCTAGCAATGCTTCGTCATGGGCTGGACAATTGAGACGATTCACCGAGGTGTGTTGTGGAGAGGAATCTTGAAGACAATCAGGGCAGCGCTTGTTGATCGAGACCCGGGTCGCAGAGATCAACTGAGTTCGCTTCTTCGGCGGATCGGTCCCTCCGTGCATGAGTTTCAGGATTCCAACGAATTCCTGGAGCGGCTCGCGGAAAATCACGAGTTCGATGTGCTGGTGATGACTGTCAAGCGCCATTCGGAGTGGCTCGGCGTCTCGGGCATTTGTCGGGCAAAGGATGTTCCGGTCCTCCTCTGCCTGGATGAAATGCAATGGCGATCGCTTCCGCGCAACGCCGATTTCTTCGCAGCCAGCGTCATCGGCATCGCGAGGTTGAGCGAGGACGAGCTTGAATGGAGGATTGAAGCACTCCTGCACCGGTCCGGTTTTCGTGCAGTGCGCAGCGATGCCGAGCGGGAAGTCAGTTGGGGCGACTATCGCTTTGTGATGGACGGCCGCCATGTGGTGATTCACAAGAACCTTGAAATTCAGCTTCAACCGCTTCAGTTCGACCTGGCCATGGCTCTCTTCGGCAACATCGGCCACGTGGTGTCGCGGGAACTGCTCATGGGCTCGTTGTGGAATGGTTCCACGCAAAGCAGCCGCTCCCGGGCGCTGGATGTATGTGTCGCGAGGTTGCGAACCCGCCTGGCCTTGCGCAAGGAAAATGGATTCTTGCTGGTGCCGGTTTACGGACGTGGCTACCAGCTGCTGGCCGCCGCGTCCGCGGATGCGGTTTCCGCCGAGGCCGGTCCGCAGGCTCTTGTGCATGGAAACGCAGTCGTGGAATCCGACGCCCCGGTGATGCAAGCAGTGAATGGCGGCTCCTAGGTGGCGTTTGCCGCTGGGGGTGCCGGCGGCTCCTGGCGGTGTACAGTTGGCCCCCGGCCGCCGCTTGCGCAGTTCCTCGAGGTTGCGCCTGGCGGCGGGCCCGACCGAACCCCGTCTCCAGCAGGCTTGAGCGGCGGGCATGCGGTAACGGCAGGAAACGCCACCGCGGACCGCGTGCGGATCGGGTAGCGTCCGGGGTGTTCCACCGGTTGGCGAACTTGCGCGGCGATTCCTGGTCTGCCAAGCACCCCCGAATCGCCACATCCGCCAGAATCGCCGTTCAGCTCCTACACGCACATGCAATTCAAGACTCCTTCCGTCCTCCCGCTCGCCTTCGCAATCGCCACGGGCGCCCTGATTTCCGCCGCACCCGCTTTCGCGGCCTCCCATGCCGCCAAGCCTGCAGCCCAGAAGAAGCCCGCTGCCACCGCGCCCGCCGCCGCACCGGCGGCCGGGCAAACGGCCGTTGCCGGCGGCCCGCCGGCGCTGCCGGCCAAGGCGTGGTTGCTGATGGACTTCGATTCCGGCGAGGTGCTGGCCTCGGCCAACCCCGACGAGCCGCTGCCGCCGGCGTCGCTGACCAAGATGATGACCAGCTTCCTGGTCGAACAGGCACTCCGGTCCGGCAAGCTCAAGAAGGACGATCTGGTGTCGGTCAGCCAGAACGCCTGGTGCCGCGGCTCGAGCACCGAGTCCTGCATGTACCTGCCGCTGAACAGCCAGGCTACCGTGATCGACATCCTGCGCGGCATCATCGTGCAGTCGGGCAATGACGCGTCCAAGGCGATCGCCGAGCACATGGCCGGCACCGAGGAGGGCTTCGCCAAACTCATGAATGCGGAAGCCCAGCGCCTGGGCATGACGCACACGCATTTCGTGAACTCCACGGGCCTGCCCGATCCCGATCACAAGTCGTCCGCGCGCGACCTTGCGATCCTGGCGCGCGCGATCATCCGCGACAGCTCGGAGTACTACCCGATCTACGCGGAGCGCGAGTTCAAATACAACGGCATCAAGCAGGGCAACCGCAATGCGCTGCTCTACACCGACCCCACGGTCGACGGCCTGAAGACCGGGCACACCCAGGAGGCGGGCTACTGCCTCGTGACTTCCTCCAAGCGCAACGGCATGCGCCTGATCACCGTGATCCTCAACACCAACAGCGCGCAGGCACGTGCCGACGAAACCCGCGCGCTGCTCGGATGGGGATACGGCAACTTCGAGAAGGCCACCCCCATTCAGCCCAACGCCGTGGTCACGACGACCAACGTCCGCTTCGGCAAGGCCGATACGGTTGCCGCGGGGCTAGGAGCACCCTGGACGGTGACGGTGCCGCGCGGCCAGAAAGTGAACACCTCCGTGCAGATCAACCCGAAGCTGGAGGCACCGGTGGCCAAGGGCGCGGTGATCGGCAAGGTCGTCGCGGAGTCGAACGGCAAGGCGGTGGGCGAGGCGCCGCTGGTCGCGCAGGCCGACGTGGAGCGCGCGGGCTTCATGCTGCGCACGTGGCAGCGTGTGGCCGGGTTGTTCGGCAAGTGACGTTCGGATGCTGCGTGCCGTCGAACTGGGCACGCATCGCATCCGCTGCGCCAAAGCGCGTCTACGGTTTTCAGCGTTTCGGTGAAGGCTGGTCCGCTGAAGCAGGCTCCTGGCCGAGCTGTTCTGCGAGCCCGACGATGATGCCCTCGGGCCCGCGAACATAGGCGAGCCGGTACGACTCCTCGTACTGCATCCGGCCGATGAGTTCCGCGCCTTGGGCCTGCATCCGCGCAACGACACCGTCGAGGTCATCGACGGCAAACATGATGCGGCGCAGACCCAGCGCGTTCACCGGTGCGTCCACCGGCCCGAACCTGACCGCGGCTGGCGTGTGGAACTTGTCCAGCTCGATGCGCTGGCCGTCCGGCGTCCGCAGCATCGCGAGCGTGGCTCGGACGTCTCCGAGCCCTATGAGGCTCCCGACAGCGGGCCCTTCGACCGTTGTCTGGCCCTCAAATTCGAGGCCCAGTTCGACAAAGAACGCCTTCACCGCTTCGAGATCGTCGACGACGATCAGGATGTTGTCCATTCGCTTGATTGACATGTCCTTCGGCTCCTCGTTGATATCAGGCCGAGCAGTAGATCAGCTCCGGGCCGGCCGCTTTGCTGCCTCGCTGTGCGCCAGCCACAGGCCGCTCGCGATGATCAATGCGCCGCCGCCCAGCGTCCATGCGTCGGGCGCGGCCTGCCAGAACAGCCAGTCCAGCATCAACCCCCAGGCGAGGGCGCTGTATTCGAAGGGCGCGATGGCGGCGGCCTGGCCGTGGCGGAAGGCCTCGGCGATGGCCAGCTGGCCCAGAAAGCCGCTGATGGCCAGACCCGCGAGCACCCACGCGTGCCCGGCCTGGATGGGCACCCATTGCGGTGCGGACAAAAGGCTGCCGCCCACGGCCATGCCTGCCGTGGCCCAGAAGACCAGCGCGGCGCTCGACTCGGTACGGCTCACGAGCCGGCCCAGCATGTTCGACAGCGCATAGCAGACGGCGGCCACCAGCACCGCCAGGGCGCCCGTCGAGAGAAACGCGCCCTGCTCGGGCCGCAGCGCGATCACCACACCGACGAAGCCCAGCCCGATGGCGGTCCAGTGCCGCGGCTGCACCGACTCGCCCAGCATCGGCACGGCAATGAGCACCATCAGCAGCGGAGCGATGAAGGTGAGCGTGTAGGCCTCGGCCAGGCCCAGCGTCTTCAGCCCGTGGACGAAGAGCACGAGCATCCCCATGTTCAGCATGGTGCGCAGCAGGTGCAGGCGCCAACGAAGCCGGCGGTTGAAGACGCCGGCCGCCTCGCGCCGCCACGCGATGTACAGGCACACCAGGGGCAGGGCGGTGAGACCGCGCAGCGCCATCACCTGCACCGGCGGGTAGTGTCCGGCGAGGTTTTTCAGCAGCGCGTCCATGCAGGCAAAGAAGGCGCAAGCCAGCAGCATCGCGGCGATGCCGCGCAGGGTTCCGGTCGGGTACATGGTCGGGTTGTCGTGCGGCAGCGGTGTCAGACCCGCAGGTCCAGCCCTTTCCACGCCTCGAACACTTCCATTTGCTTTTGCAGCCAATCCACGGGCACCGAGTTCGTTCCCCAGTGGTTGAGCCGCCCGGCCGCCTCGCCAAGGTTCCACAGGTGGCGAAGCTGCATGAACAGCGGCAATGCCGCCAGGTCGCGATCGCTTACATCGCCGCCGCCCGCGCGGTATCCGCGCAGGTAGTGCATCCAGCGCTCGCGCAGCACGTCGTCGGGTGCCTTGAGGTTCTTGCGGAACAGATGCGACCAGGGCAGCACGCACAGGTCGTAGGCCAGGAAGCCCGGGCCGGCATCGTCGAAATCGAAGAACACCGTCCTGCGGATGCCGTCCGCGTCGGTGTTCACATGGTTGTTGAAGCCGTGCGTGTCGCCGTGGCAGACGACGCGCGTCAGCCCGGGCTCGACCTCGGCCAGTTCTTCAATCAGGCGCTGCACCAGGAGGCGGTAAGCCTGCAGCAGCTGCGTGCCGATCTCCGGATACACCTGCAGGTAGCCCAGGGTCCGCCCGGCCAGGTGGTGGCCGTCCAGCGTGTAGCGGCTGGGTGGACCGGCGTAGTCACGTGCCGCCCCGTGGATGCGGGCCAGCATGCACCCGGTCAGCTCGATTTCTTCCAGCGTCTCCGGAATCGCGCCTTCGGCATTCCGGAACAGGGCCAGCGCGCGCGGTCCTTCGGGGAATTGCAGCGGTACGCAGGCGCGCCCGTCCGCCGCCGGCACGGCCGCGGCAACCCCGACCCCTTTGGACTGCAGGTGTGCCAGCAGCGCAATTTCGAAATGCGCATTGAAGCCGCCGCGCGGGCGGATCGAGTACAGGCGCGCCACGTAGCGGATGCCGTCCGCCGAAAGCAGCGCGTAGTTGTCATTCAGGCCGCGGCGAATCAGGTGGCACTGCTGCACCGGGATGCCGTGGTGGTGCGAGACCCAGTGTGCGACGGACGATGGGGCCGCGGTCGTGTGGGTAGGAACGAGAGCGGGGTCGTGGGGGCAGGCATCGTGCATGAGCCATTTTCCGCCAAGGGCGCGCTCGCCCGGGCGGCGGATCCGGACGAGGCGCTAGCCGGCATGCTGCTTGAGCACGCGCGGGTCGATCGGAGGCGCCTGCCACAGCTGCACGAGATAGCGGTCCTGCCCCTGCAGCCCATCCTCCGACAGGGAATTCAGGCCTGAACACGACAGCCTCACCCGGTAGGTGCCGGGCTCGATGTCGAAGCGGGCCGCGTCCGGAAGATAGTCCGTGCAGCCCGCCACGACCAATGGGCCGGTCTCCATCACCAGCGAACCTTCGGCCACATGATCGAACGGGGCGAGGTCATCCGCAGGCTCCGCGTCCAGGAACTCGAGCGTCACCGGCACACGCATGTTGCGGACGGTGCCAAGGCCGACCATGCCCGATGAGGTGGCGAGCATGCGCTCCACGGCCGGGTCATCCCAGGCATCCGACAGATCGCCCTGCGCCGTTTCGTCCTGCAGGTAGAACTGAAAGTAGTCCGCGAAGATTTCGAGCTGGTGGGATTGCATGCTGTTGTTCCGGAGTTGAGGGCGCGAAGTGCGCTTGCCTGACTGCACCGGAAGCGTACGCCACAACCGGGGGCTGCGGCTCCGTCGACGGGCATCGCGCCGAAGTGCCGCAGTTGGCTCAGGCTTTGTCCGACTTGCCCGCCGCATTGGCGAACTTGCTGAGCAGGCGGTCGCCCATCCACGGACGGGCGTCCCGGTCTTCCGCCGCTTCCTTGCGGCGGATCGCGTCGCGCACGACGATGGAGCCGATGTAGCGGATCGGCTCCGGCGGAAACAGCCCGAGCGGCCCCCGCAACAGCGGGCTCCGCGTCCAGGCGTTGTCCTCGTCCAGCAGCAGCGACGACAGGATCTGCCCGCCCATGTAGGTGGGCCCTACGCCGTTGCCCGAATAGCCGAAGCCGTAGTAGATGTGCGGCGTGCCGTTGAGCCTGCCGAAGAAAGGAAAGCCGGTCACCGAACGGTCCGAGGGGCCGTTCCAGCTGGCGGTCACGGGCACCTGGCGCAGCGAGGGAAAGAAGTCGCCCAGCGCGCGCGTCAGGTCGGCCTCGTACGGCGAGCGCTGGTCGAACACCGGCGCGATGCGCCCGCCCCAGGCGAAGGTGTTGCCGCCCTTGCCCAGCATCAGCCGCCCATCGACGGTGGTGCGGTAGTAGTAGACGAAGGTGCGCGAGTCGAGCACCGACACACCGTCGATGAGGCCGGTCGCGCGAAGCAGGTCGGGGCATTTCTCGGTGATGACCATGTCGCTCGAGACGATGGCGATGCTGCGTTCGAAGCAGGGCAGGGCACTGGCCATCCAGGCGTTCATCGCGAGCACCAGCTTCGGCGCTTCGATGCTGCCGGCAGGTGTTCGCACCGTGACCGGATGGCCCTGCGTGAAGTCGACCATCGGGCTGCGCTCGAAGATGCGGATGCCCATGCGCAGCGCCACGCGGCGCAGCCCGCGCACCAGCTTTCCCGGATGCACGGTCGCCGCGATGGGCGAGAACACGCCGGCGAGGTTGCGTGCGGAGCCCGAGCGGCGCGCCACCTCTTCCGGCGGCAGGTGGTGGTAGGAGTGGATGCCGCAGTCCTCCAGCCCCTTCATCACCGGGTCGAGCGCGCCGACCTGGGCCTGCGAGGTGGCGGTATAGAGCGTGCCGTCCTGCCGCAACTCGGCATCGATGCCCTGTGCGCGGCAGAAGTCCGCGATGTGCTGCACCGCGGCTTCCGAGGCCCTCACGAGGCGGATCGCCTCGGCTTCGCCGAAGAGCCGGCGCAGCGTGAAGAACTTGGCCGACCAGGTGAGCAGGCAGCCACCGTTGCGGCCGCTGGCGCCCGAGCCGCAGAGGTCGCTCTCGACGATCGCGATGTCCAGTGCGGGGTTGCGCTGCTTTGCCTGGATGGCGGTCCACAGGCCCGTGAAGCCGCCGCCGACGATGCACACGTCGGCGCGCTGCATGCCCTGCAGCGCGGGGGCGAGATCACCGTCGTTGAAAAGGGCCTGTTCGATCCAGAAGGGGCGCATGTCGGCCTCGCAGGTTGTCAGGGCTTGCGCCGCATTTCGTAGGAAAACTCGGACTCGCGCTCGACGACGAACCCGAAGCGCTCGTAGAGCGACTTCGCGGGATTCGCCTTCAGCACGCTGAGCGTGAGGTCGACGCCGGCGCTTGAGGCCTGGTCGACGACCTCCGCCAGCAGCCCGGTGCCGATGCCGCCACCCTGGCAGACGGGCGCCAGCTGGATCTGGATGACGACCCACTCATGCGGATCGCGCGACACCTTGAGCAGGCCGACCGGCATCCCCGCGTGCAGCAAGACCTCGGCGCACTCGAAGCGATGCATCAGCCGCGCCATGTGATGCGCGTCGCTGACCTCGGCACCGGAAGCAATGACGTGGCCGTTCATCGTCTGCTGCCGCAGCGCGAGCAAAAAGGGAATGTCCTGCGTCGTGGCCCGGCGCCTGGTCAGGGCGACCGTTGGCGCCGCGCTCATGCCTGTGCCGCGGCAACGTGTTTGGACGCGATCGCCAGGTGACGCGCGTAGTACGCCAGGTCTGGTGTCCTCGCATCGGCGCACTTGGCCTGGTCGTCCCAGCGCCGGAGGCGGACCGCATCCATTGCATGCGGCAGGGCCTCGAAAGCGCTGGCTTGCGCCGAGTCGAACACGCCGCCCTGCAACTGCAGGCTGCGTTTCGAATCGGGCGACAGCGCTTCGAGGTAGCCGGGCTCCCTGGCGCAGAGGAAGCGCTTGGCATCCACATGCAGGCGGATCGGCTCCAGTGTGGCCGGACCGAACAACGCGCGAAGAAATGGCAGGCAGCGGTACTGGTGCAGGTCGTCCAGTCCCTGTTGCGTCGGCGTGCCGCCGAAGTCGTGCAGCAGATGCCCCAGGTCATGCAGCAGCGAGGCAGCGATCAGCTCGCTGCCGGCGCCCGCCTGCTCAGCCAGGTGCGCCGACTGCAGCGCATGCTCCAGTTGCGTGACCGGCTCGCCGTCGTACTGCGCGCCGCCCTTGCTTTCGAACAGGCCGACGATGTCGGGAATGCTCAGGCTCATCGTGGTCTACCAGGGCAGCGAATAGGTCTTGCAGTTGGTGAAGCTTTTCATGGCCTCGAGGACGCCTTCCTTGTAGCCCAGGCCCGAGTCCTTGATGCCGCCGAAGGGTGTGAGCTCCAGCCGGTAGCCCGGCACCTCGCGCACATTGACGCTGCCCACGTTCAGCTCGCGGATGAAGCGCGTGATGTAGTCCATGCGGTTGGTGCACACCGCCGAGGACAGGCCGTAGGCCGTGCCGTTGGAGATGCGGATCGCCTCCTCGATGTTCTTGAACCGGATCACCGGCGACACCGGCCCGAAGGTCTCGTGCTTGGCCACCGTCATCTGCGGGTCCACATGGTCGAGCACCGTGGGCGAGTAGAGCGCGCCGCGGCGCTCGTTGCCGCACAGCAGCCTCGCGCCCGCCTTGATGGCCTCGTTGACCACCGACTCGAACTGGATCGCCGCCGCCTCGTCGATCACCGTGCCCATGTCGGTGGCCGGATCCATCGGGTCGCCGTACTTCAGGGCCCTGGTCTTGGCCACCAGCAGTTCGACGAACCGGTCGGCCACCGCCTCATGCACCAGCATGCGCTTGATGGCGGTGCAGCGCTGGCCCGAATTCTTGTAGGAGCCGCTGGCCGCCAGCGTCGCGGCCTCCTCGATGTCGGCGTCTTCCATCACGATGATCGGATCGTTGCCGCCCAGCTCCAGGATCTGCCGCTTGTAGACCGCCTTGCCCGCGATGTACTTGCCGATGGCCACGCCGCCGGTGAAGGTGACGAGGTCGACGTCGTCGCTCGTGAGCATCTCGTCGGCGATCTCGCGCGGGTCGCCGGTGATCACCGACAGCATCTGCGGCGGCAGTCCCGCCTCGTACAGGATGTCGGCCAGGATGAAGGCGGTGAGCGGGGTCTTCTCGCTGGGCTTGAGCACCATGCGGTTGTTGGTGGCGACGGACGGCGCCACCTTGTGGATCACCTGGTTCAACGGATGGTTGAACGGCGTGATGGCGGTGATCGCGCCCTGCAGCGGCTCACGCAGCGTGTAGACCTTGCGGCTCTTGCCGTGGTGCGTGAGGTCGCAGGAGAACACCTGGCCGTCGTCCACCAGGGCCTGGTTGGCCGCGAACAGCAGCACATCGGAGGCACGGCCCACCTCGTACAGCGAGTCCTTGCGGCACAGGCCCGACTCCATGGTGATGACGCGCGAGATCTCATCCAGGCGCGAGGCGATGATCTCCCCCGCGCGCATCAGGATCTTGTAGCGCTCGTAGCGCGTGAGGGTGGGCTTGTAGTCGCGCGCGCTCTTGTAGGCCACCCGCAGGTCCTCGAGCGAGGCCTTGGGCACAGTGGCGATCACTTCGCCGGTGTAGGGGTAGGTGACTTCGATCGTGCGATCGCGATAGACCTTTTCCCCGGCGATGCGCAGCGCTTCCTTGTGGACGGTGCCTGGCTTCAGCATGGCTTGGCTCATGAGGTTCTCCGCAGTTACTGAGCGTGGTTCAAGGCGAGGTCGAGCGCGTCGAAGTTGCGCAGCCGGCGCCCGGCGGCGATTCCGGTGACCGGTCGGTTGCAGATCAGCGGCACGCGCTGCTCCGAGACGCCGCCGTGCGAGCGCAGCGGCACTTCGAGGGCCGACAGGTCGTGCCGGCTGGCAGAGGTGCCGATGACCGTGCTCTGCTCGCTGACGACCACGATGTCGCCGATGCGGTCCGGCGGCAGCTCGAATCGCTCGGCGGCTTCCTTGCGCGAGAGCACCAGCTCCATGCCGGGAATGCCCTTGATGCGCTCGATCCAGCCGGGCACGCTTGCCTGCGCGGGCACATACACGGTGGCGAAGGAGCCGAGCGCACCGTGGTGCACCACGTAGGGGTCGGTGATCGGGAGGATGACCCTTGCCTCGTCCTGGCAGTACCAGCCGTCGAGCACGTCCTGCAGGTAGATGACCTTGGGCGCGCCTTGCGCGTCGTGCTTGTCGTTCATGCCGTGGTCGGCGGTGACGACGATGGTGGCGCCCAGGGCGTCGAGCTGCGACAGGTAGCCGTCCATCATGGCGTAGAAGGCATTGGCCGCCGGGCTGCCCGGTGCGGCCTTGTGCTGCACGTAGTCGGTGGTCGAGAGGTACATCAGGTCGGGGCGGCGCGACTCCATCAGCTTCACGCCGGCGGCGAACACGAACTCCGACAGTTCGGCGCTGTAGACCGAGGGCACGGGCATGCCGACCAGGTCGAGCACGTTGTCGATGCCGTTCTCCTCCATCGTGACCTGGTCGGACTTCTCGGAGGAAAAGCAGATGCCCTTCATGCGGTGGCCCAGGAGCTTGCGCAGCTTGTCCTTGGCGGTGACCACGGCGACCTTGGCGCCCGCGTCGGCAAAGGCGGCGAGCACGGTGCCCGCGCGCAGGTACTTGGGGTCGTTCATCATGACTTCCTGGCCGAGTTCGCGGTCGAAGAAGTAGTTGCCGCAGATGCCGTGCACCGCCGGCGGCGCGCCGGTCACGATGGACAGGTTGTTCGGGTTGGTGAACGAGGGCACCACGCAGTCGGCCAGCAGGTCGGCACCGGACTTCCTCATGCGGTCGAAGTACGGGGCCACGCCCGCGGCGATGGCCGCGTCCAGGTACGCCGGCTCGCAGCCGTCCACGCACACCACGACGACCGGGCGCGACATCCAGCGGTAGCTGCGGGCGTTGACTTCGAGTGTCTCCTGTGTCATTTCAGACTTCCTTTTGGGGTGGGTTGTTCGGGGCTGCAATGGGAGCGGGATCGGCGCGGCCGAAGGCCTTGTGCATGCGTGCGCGGCTGCCGGCGACGTGCTGGCGCAGCGCCTGTCCGGCGACGTCGGGGTTGCCGCTGGCAATGGCGTCGACGATGGCGCGATGCTCGTCGGCCGAGACCCGCAGGCCGCCGCCGCTGTCGAGCGCGCGCATTCTGAAAAGGTGGAGTTCCTTGACCAGGCGCTTGTAGGTTTCGGTCAGCTTCTTGCTGCCCGCGGTGTCGAGCAGGATCTCGTGGAACTGCAGGTTGAGCTGCGCGTACTGCTCCACGTCCTGTGCCTGGGCGGCCGATCGCATCGCGTCGAGCATGGCGCGCAGGCGCTCGATGCCATCGGGCTTGATGGCGAGCGCCACGCGCCGGCCGATGACTTCTTCCAGGGCCTCGCGCAATTCATAGATTTCGTCGGCTTCCTCGAATGCGATCTCGCGCACGAAGACGCCGCGGTTCTTTTCGTTGCGCACCAGGCCGGCTTCTTCCAGCGCGCGCAGCGCTTCGCGGATGGGGCCGCGGCTGGTATTGAAGCGCTGCGAGAGCTCGCTTTCGTTGATGCGGCTGCCGACGGGGAGCTCGCCCGTCATGATCAAACGCTCGATCTCCTCCTGCATCAGCATCGGCAGCGAGCTGGACTGGAGGAAGGCGAGGGCGGCGGAGTGATTGCTGGTGACCATGGGGCGTATTTTCCCGATAGATTGAAAACTGTCAACAATTATTTATTGACAGTCTTCAATCGCCAATCTACATTTTGCCCACCGGCGCTTGGTACAGCCCTTGCCGGAGCCCGCCACTCACTCACCTCTTCCAGTGACAGCAAGCCCTCAGGAGAAACAGATGACGATGAAACAAAGCACGCGCCGTCTCACAGCGGTTCTGTGTGCGGCGGCGCTAGGCCTTGCGGCCAGCGGCGCCGCATGGGCGCAAAAGACCTCGCTCCTGGTCTACACGGCGCTCGAAACCGACGCGATGAAGCTCTACAAGGACGCCTTCGAAAAAGCCAATCCCGACATCGAGGTGAAATGGGTGCGCGATTCCACCGGCATCGTCACTGCCAAGCTGCTGGCCGAAAAGGCCAACCCGCAGGCCGACGTGGTCGCCGGCCTGGCCGCCAGCAGCCTCGCGCTGCTGGCCCAGGAGGGCATGCTCCAGGCCTATGAGCCCAACGGCTTCAATGCGCTCAATCCCGCGTACTCGGACAGCGCCCGCCCGCCGTCCTGGGTCGGCATGGACGTGTGGGCCGCCACCATCTGCTTCAACCGCGTGGAGGCCAAGAAGCTGGGCCTGCCCAAGCCCGAGAGCTGGCAGGACCTGGCCAAGCCCGTCTACAAGGGCGCCATCACCATGCCCCACCCCGCCTCCAGCGGCACCGGCTACCTCGACGTGTCCTCCTGGCTGCAGAACATGGGCGATGCCGAGGGCTGGAAGTACATGGACGCGCTGCACCAGAACATCGCCCAGTACGTGCACTCGGGCTCCAAGCCCTGCAAACAGGCGGGCGCGGGTGAGTTTCCCATCGGCATCTCGTTCGAATTCCGTGCGCACCAGGTCAAGAAGTCCGGTGCGCCCGTGGACCTGATCTTCCCGAAGGAAGGCCTGGGCTGGGACATCGAGGCCACCAGCATCATGAAGACGAGCAAGAAGATGGACCAGGCCAAGCGCTTCGCCGACTGGATGGCCAGCAAGGAGGCCAACCAGATCACCTCCACATGGTGGGCGGTGGTGGCCTACCCCGGTGTGGCATCGAAGCTCGAAGGCATTCCCGACAACTACGAGAAGCTGCTGGCCAGGAACGACCTGAACTGGGCGGCCAAGAACCGCGAGCGAATCCTCGCGGAGTGGAGCAAGCGCTACGAAGGCAAGGCCGAACCGAAATAGGGCCCGCCCCCGGGGCTGCGCGCATCTTCTGTCGCGTCAACCGCCCCCTGCCGGGGCGACACCCGCAGCCCTTCTCACAACCCGCGGCGCCCATCCCTGCGGCGCACGCCAACGACGAGTGCGAAAAATGGATATGACCGATACCAAGTTCATTGCCAGCCCGGTGCCCGCGGGCGCTTGCGCCGCGCTGGAAATCGCGGGCGTTCGCAAGGACTTCGAGTCCTTCAGCGCGCTGCGCGACATCCACCTGCGCGTGAACCCGGGCGAGATGCTGTGCTTTCTCGGGCCCTCGGGCTGCGGCAAGACCACACTGCTGCGGATCATCGCGGGGCTGGAGACGCAGACCTCGGGGCAGATCCTGCAGAACGGCAAAGACGTCTCGTGGCTGCCGCCCGAGCGGCGCGACTACGGCATCGTGTTCCAGTCTTACGCCCTCTTTCCCAACCTCACGATCGCCGACAACGTGGGCTACGGGCTGGTCAATTCGCGCGCGCGCAGAGCACAGATCAAGGCGCGCGTCAGTGAATTGCTCACGCTGGTCGGCTTGCCGACCTCCGCGCACAAGTACCCCAGCCAGCTCTCGGGCGGCCAGCAGCAGCGCGTGGCCCTGGCGCGCGCGCTGGCCACGCGGCCGGGTCTGCTGCTGCTGGACGAGCCGCTGTCGGCGCTCGACGCGCTGGAGCGCATCCGCCTGCGTGGCGAGATCCGCCGGCTGCAGAAGCAGGTGGGCATCACCACCATCATGGTCACGCACGACCAGGAAGAGGCGCTCTCGATGGCCGACCGCATCGTGGTCATGAACCACGGCGTGATCGAGCAGGTCGGCACGCCGATGGAAATCTACGAGCAGCCGGCCACGCCCTTCGTGGCCGACTTCGTGGGCAAGGTCAACGTGCTGCGCGCGGTGGCGCTGGGCCAGCAGCGCTTCAAGGTCGGCGACCTGGAGCTGCAGTGCGATGCCTGCGACGGTGCCTTCGCGCCGGGCGACGCCGTCAACCTCTATCTGAGGCCCGAAGACCGCATGGCGGAGAACCTGCGAGAAGACACCGCCAACCGCATGAGCGTGCTGGTGAGCAAGGTCGAGTTCCTGGGCGGCCTGTGCATCGCGGAAGTCACGGCGCAGGCGCTGCACGGCCAGACGCTGGGGCTGCACTTCTCGCTCAACCAGCTGCACGACCTCGACATCCGCGAGGGCAACACCATCGAGATCGCGCTGCGGGCCAACCGCATCCGCGCCTTCGCGGCACCGGCCGCCCGGACGGTCGCATGAACACGCTGGCGCACACTCCCCCCGCGCCCGGCGCGCCCGCCATGACACCGCCCGCAGCCTACCGTCGCACCGGCATGCGCTGGAGCCGTGACGAGATCATCTCGCGCGGCGTGCTGCTTGCGGTGATGGCCATGCTGTTCGTGTTCCTGGTCGCGCCGCTGGTGACCATCCTGGCGCACGCGGTGCAGGACAAGGACGGCCGCTTCGTCGGCCTCGCGCATTTCATCACCTACTTCCAGACGCCCAGCCTGCTGCGCGCGGTCTGGAACTCGGTGTGGGTCGCGGCCGCGGTCGTCGCGATCTCGGTGCCCGCGGCCTTCGTATTTGCCTACGCGCTCACGCGCAGTTGCATGCCGGCCGGGCTCAAGGCCGTTTTCCGGCTGATCGCGCTCATCCCGCTGCTGGCGCCGTCGCTGCTGTCGGCCATCTCGTTCGTGCAGTGGTTCGGCAACCAGGGCGCGCTCAAGTTCCTGCTCGGCGGCGTCTCGATCTACGGGGCGCCCGGCATCATCCTGTCCGAGGTCTACAACACCTTTCCGCACGCGCTGATGATCCTCGTGACCGCCATGTCGCTGACCGACGGTCGGCTGTACGAGGCGGCCAAGGCGCTGCGCACCAGGCCGATGCGCCAGTTCATGACGATCACGCTGCCTTCCTGCAAGTACGGCCTGATCAGCGCGTCGACGGTGGTCTTTACCTACGTGGTGAGCGACTTCGGCGCGCCCAAGGTGATCGGCGGCAATTTCAACGTGCTGTCGGTCGACGTGTTCAAGCAGGTGGTGGGTCAGCACAACTTCTCGATCGGCGCGGTGGTCGGGATGCTGCTGCTGGTGCCTTCGATCGTCTCCTTCGTGATCGACTACGTGGTGCGCCGCAAGCTCAAGGCACAGCTCACTGCCCGCTCGGTGCCCTACAGCCCGAAACCGCGCAAGGTGGCCGACACGCTGCTGCTCATGTTCTGCGCGACGGTATGCGCGCTGTTGCTGGCGATCATCGGCATGGCGGTCTACACCTCCCTGATCACGCTCTGGCCCTACGACCTTTCTTTCACGCTGAAGCACTATCGCTTCGCGCTGCTCGAAAGCGACATGGCGGCCGCCTACACCAACAGCCTCGCCGTCGCCGCGGTCACGGCCGTGGCCGGTTCCTTCATCGTTTTCGTGGGGGCCTATCTGATCGAGAAGACGCGCAATCTGGGAATGATGCGGCCCACGATGCACATGATGGCGGTGCTGTCGATGGCGGTGCCGGGGCTGGTGCTCGGCCTGGGCTATGTGATGTTCTTCAACCATCCGGCCAACCCGCTGGGCTTTCTCTATCAGACGATGACGATCCTGGTCGTCTCGATGATCGTGCACTACTACACCTCGAGCCATCTCACGGCCGTTACCGCGCTCAAGCAGATCGACAACGAATTCGAGGCCGTGTCGGCCTCGCTCAAGGTCCCGTTCATCAAGACCTTCTTCCGCGTGACGGTGCCGGTGTGCCTGCCCGCGATCCTGGACATCGGGCGCTACTTCTTCGTGGTGTCGATGGCGAGCCTGTCTTGCGCCATCTTCCTCTACACGCCCGACACCATCCTGGCTTCGGTCGCGATCATGCACATGGACGACGCGGGGGACATCGGCCCCGCGGCCGCCCTGGCCAGCCTGATCGTCGTCACCTCCGTCGTCGTGTGCATCGTTTATTCGCTGCTCACGCGCGTGCTGCTGACGCGCACGCAGGCCTGGCGCCTGCTGGGGCGCACCTGAGATCGCGTTCCCCCTCGACCTTCCCGCTCTTTACCTGTACGGAGATATCACGATGAGTTCGATCACCAGCCCCATCCTTCTCACGCCGGGCCCGCTCACCACCTCGGACCGCACCCGCAACGCCATGCTGCGCGACTGGGGATCGTGGGACAGCGACTTCAACAGGATCACCGCGCGCATCCGCGAGCGAGTGCTCGACATCGTGCACGGCAAGGGCACGCACGAATGCGTTCCGATGCAGGGCAGCGGCACCTTCTCGGTCGAGGCGGCCGTCGGCACGCTGGTGCCGCGCGATGGGCATGTGCTGGTTCCGAGCAACGGCGCCTACTGCCAGCGCCTTGCCCGGATCTGCCGGGTGCTCGGGCGCAAGGTCACGACCATCGACTACACCGAGGACCGGCAGGTGCAGCCCGACGACGTGGAGCGCGCCCTTGCCGCCGACCCGAGCATCACGCACGTGGCGGTGGTGCACTGCGAGACAGGGGCCGGTGTGCTCAATCCGCTGCATGAAATCGCGCTCGTGGCGGCCAGGCACGGGTGCGGCCTGATCATCGACGCCATGAGCTCCTTCGGTGCCATCGAGATCGATGCGCGCAAGACGCCCTTCGATGCGGTGATCGCGGCCTCCGGCAAGTGCCTGGAAGGTGTTCCGGGCATGGGCTTCGTGGTCGTCAGGCGCAGCACGCTCGAGAAGTGCGAAGGCAACTGCCATTCGCTGAGCATGGACCTGTATGACCAGTGGGTGTACATGGAGAAGACCACGCAGTGGCGCTTCACGCCGCCCACGCACGTGGTCGCCGCGCTCGACGAAGCGATCGCGCAGTACATCGAGGAAGGCGGCCTCGCGGCCCGGGGCGGGCGCTACGCGCGAAATTGCAAGGCGCTGGTCGACGGCCTGGCCGCGCTCGGGCTGCGCAGTTTTCTCGATCAATCGATCCAGGCGCCGATCATCGTCACGTTCCATGCGCCCGACGACGCGAACTACGACTTCAAGACCTTCTACCAAGAGGTGAAGAAGCGCGGCTACATCCTCTACCCGGGCAAGCTGACCCAGGTCGAGACCTTCCGCGTCGGCTGCATGGGCCACTTCGGCGAAGCGGGCATTCCGGGTGCGGTGGAAGCGATCGGGCAGACGCTCAAGGCGATGGGCATCCGGCAAGGCGAGGGTGTGGTGGCGGCGTGAGCGAGCAGACGCCGCGCAGCGCGGCGACGCGTTGCACGACTGCTTCGCGCGGCGGGCCGGGACCGGGGAGAATCGGGCGTGCCCAAGCCTGCCGTTCCGATCCACCCGACTCACCCGATACCCCCGACCCCCGTGGCGTCCACCGGACTCACGGGCTTCATCCTCACCCGCCACTGGCGAGACACCCCGGGTGGCACGGAGATCGAGTACTGGCTGGCAACGGATGCAGGGCCGAGGAAAGTGGTCCTGACCTCCCAGACTTCCGTCGCGTTCGTCGAGACGCGGCACCGGGCCGCGGTGGAAGCGCAGCTTGCGGCCTTGCCGGGACTGCAGCTGCGTGAACTGGAGCTAAAGACCTTCGATCGGAACCCCGTCTTCGGCGTCTATGCGAAGCACTTCCGCCAGTTGGGCCGCATGGCGCGCGCCCTGCAGGCGCAGGGCGTGCGGGTGTTCGAAGCCGACGTGCGCCCGCACGACCGCTACCTGATGGAGCGGTTCATCACCGCCGGCGTCCTGGTGGAGGAGGGCCGGGCAGACCGCGCCACCATTTACGACGGCAGGCTCAAGCCCGCGCCAGAATTCCGGCCGATGCTGAAGATGGTGTCGCTGGACATCGAGACGAGCCAGGACGAGGCGCTCTATTCCATCGCGCTGGACGGCGCGCAGGAGCGCGTGGTCTTCATGCTGGGCGAGCCGCCGCCGCCGCAGCAGCAGCCGTCGGGAGAGCCAATGGACTTCGCGCTTGTCTATTGCCCGACCCGCAAGGCCATGCTGGAGAAGTTCAATGAATGGCTCGAGCGCAACGACCCGGACGTCGTGGTCGGCTGGAACGTCATTCAGTTCGACCTGCGGGTGCTCCAGAAGACCGCCAACGACTGCGGGACGCAGCTCCTGCTGGGGCGGGAGCGTCGGCCCATCGACTGGCGCACCCATCCGGGCAAGCAGGGCTACCTGTTCGCGCCCACGCCCGGGCGGGTGATCATAGATGGCATCGACGCGCTGAAGGCGGCGATGTGGAGCTTTCCGTCTTTCAGCCTCGAGACCGTCTCGCAGGCGATGCTGGGGGAGGGCAAGGCCATCGGCGACGAATACGACAAGATGGCGGAGATCGAGCGGCGCTATCAGCAAGACAAGCCCGCGCTCGCGCGCTACAACATCCGGGACTGCGAGCTGGTGCTGCGCATCTTCGACAAGGCGAAGCTGCTGCAGTTCGTGATGGAGCGCGCCCACACCACGGGCCTGCAGGCCGATCACTTCGGCGGCTCCATTGCCGCGTTCAGCCACCATTACCTTCCAAGGATGCATCGCCTGGGCTATGTGGCACCGAACGTGGGCGAGATCCCGAGCAAGGCTTTCCCCGGTGGCTACGTGATGGACTCCAAGCCCGGGTTCTACGACTCCGTCGTGGTCCTCGACTACAAGAGCCTCTACCCCTCGATCATCCGGACCTTCCTGGTCGATCCGGTGGGGCTCGTGGAAGGCGCCAATGCCGGCGACCCGGCGATGGTCGTCAAGGGTCCGCAGGGGACCGCCTTCTCGCGTGAGAGGCACTGCCTGCCGGAAATCGTGACCACGCTCTGGCGTGCGCGCGACGAGGCCAAGCGCGCGAGGAACGAGCCGCTGTCCCAGGCGCTGAAGCTGCTCATGAACTCCTTCGCCGGTGTGCTCGGCGCGGCCGACTGCCGCTTCTTCAATCCCCAGCTCGTTTCCGCCGTCACCCTGCGCGGCCACGAGATGATGAAGCTCACGCGCGACTTCGTGGAGCGCCGGGGCTACGAGGCCATCTACGGCGACACCGATTCCATCTTCATCTGGCTCAGGCGCACCCACAGCAACGAGGAAGCGCATGCGGTCGCGGCGGGCCTGGCGCGCGACATCAACGACTGGTGGACGCGCACGCTTCGCGAGGGGCAGGGGCTGGAGAACTTCCTCGAAATCGAATTCGACACCCACTACCGGAAGTTCTTCATGCCCACCATTCGCGGCTCGGAGGTGGGCAGCAAGAAGCGGTATGCCGGCCTCGGCGTGGATGCCGACGGCAAGGAGGAAATGGTCTACCGCGGGCTGGAGATGGCCCGCAGCGACTGGACGCCGCTGGCGCGCCAGTTCCAGGAGGGCCTGCTGTCGCGCATCTTCCAGGGCGAGCCCTACAAGGCGTTCGTGACCGCCTATGCGCAGTCGATGCTCGCCGGCGAGAAGGACGACCTTCTCATCTACAGGAAGCGCCTGCGCCATCGCCTGGACGCCTATCTGGTCAACGTGCCGCCGCAGGTTCGCGCCGCTCGCACAGCGGACGAATACAACGCCCGCATCGGAAGGCCCAGGCAGTATCAGAACGGCGGCTGGATACGCTATGTCATGACCCGCAACGGGCCGGAGCCGCTGGAAACGCGCCATTCCCGCATCGACTACGAGCATTACCTGAGCAAGCAGCTCCAGCCGATCGCCGACGCCATCCTGCAGCCCTTGGGCGACAGCTTCGCGGCCCTGACGAGCTTGCAGCAGGGCTTGTTCTGACGAATAGGAGCATGTGGTCGCGAATGTTCGCTACCGCACAGACGGACTTTTGCCAGGGACCAGAAACTGCGGCCACTCATGAAGCCCGCGCGCCCTCTCATCCTGGCCTTGAACGGCGGCTCCTCCAGCATCCGGTTCGGTGTGTACCGGATGGGCGGCAGGCCGGCGTGCCAGCTTCAGGGCAAGCTGGACCGCATCGGCGTGGGCGGCTCCACCCTGCGCTTCGCAGGGGCGGATGGCGTGGCGCACGAAGTTCCGCTCAGGGCCGTCAGGGACTACAGCTCGGCCACCAAGGCCGTGCTCGACTGGCTGAGCGCGCGCAAGGTTTTCGACACGCTCGCCGCCGTCGGCTACCGCCTGGTGCACGGCATGGGCCACACCGACCCCGAACTCGTCACGCCCGACCTGCTGGATGACCTGCGCCGCATCCAGTGGGTCGACCCCGACCACCTGCCGGACGAGATCGAGTTGATCGAGGCCGTTCGAAAGCACGTGCCGTCACTGCCGCACGTTGCTTGCTTCGACACGGCCTTCCACAGCCACATGCCGCTCGTGGCCAGGATGCTGGCAATTCCCCGGCGCCTGGGCGAGAAGGGCGTGCGCCGCTACGGTTTTCATGGCTTGTCGTACGCGTATCTGCTGCTGGCGCTGGCGCGCGCCGCCGGTCCGGCTGCCGCGAAGGGGCGGGTGGTTCTCGCGCATTTGGGCAGCGGGGCCAGTCTGGCGGCGGTGAAGGGCGGCACGGGCATCGACACCAGCATGGGTTTCACGCCCGCCAGCGGCATGCCCATGGGCACGCGCTCCGGCGACATCGATCCCGGTCTGGCGCTCTATCTTGAAAGAACCGAGCACATGACGCCCGTGCAGTTCGACGCCATGACCAAGGATGCATCGGGGCTGCTCGGCGTCTCGGAGACCAGCTCCGACATTCGCGACCTGCTTGCGCGCGAAGCGGTCGATGCAAGGGCCGCGGATGCGGTGGCCTTGTTCTGCTACCAGGCGAAGAAGTGGGTCGGCGCCTACGCTGCCGCGCTGGGCGGGCTCGACACGCTGGTGTTCTCAGGCGGCATCGGCGAGAACTGCGCGGCGGTGCGGGCGCGCATCTGCGAGGGGCTGGAGTTTCTCGGCGTGCGCCTCGATGCGTCGCGCAACGCCGCCAATGCCGACGTGATTTCCGTTGCCCGCAGCCGCGTCACCGTGCGTGTCATCCGGACGAACGAGGAGTGGATGGTCGCGAGGCTGACCGCCGCCCGCGTGTTCGCAGACTGCCCGCCGAAGAGCGAGACGCCGGAATGATCGGCTCTGCGAGCCTCGCGCGGATCGGCCTCCACATTGCGCCACCAGGGAATCGGTGTCCGTTCGCTGGCGCGCGAAGACGCCCTGGGCGGTCTCAGAGCGCCGAGGGTTCCTCGGCGCCTTCTTCCGCCTCCGCCAGATCCTCGAGAGCCTGCATCTCGCTCGCCGACAGAGGCTTTCCGATCGGCGCCGCGGCCTTCCCGATCCGGACCGCGGCCATGTCGGCCTCGTTCGGGTATTGCCCGGAAATCCAGTAGTCGAACACCCGGCGCACGATGGGTGCGGCGTGGGCTGCACCGAAGCCTGCGTTCTCGACGATGGCCGCCACCGCAATGGTCGGCGCCTCCGCCGGCGCAAAGGCCATGTAGAGCGCGTGATCGCGTTGTCGTTCTTCGAGCGCCTTGCCGCTCGCGCGCGCCTTCGGCCCGAGGCCGACCGCCTGCGCCGTGCCCGTCTTGCCGGCCGAGGTGTAGGCGGCCCCGGCGAACACGCGGGTACCCGTGCCGCCCTTCGTGACGGCAACCATGGCGTTGCGCACCACTTCGACGTGCTTTTGCGCGTAGCCCAGATCCCGGGCCTGGGGCTGCACCTGCTCCACCACCTCTTCGGTGACGGTGTCCTTGATGGCGCGCACCAGGTGCGGCCGATAGTGCATGCCACCGTTTGCCAGCGTGGCGTTGGCGGATGCGAGCTGCAGCATCGTGAAGCTGTTGTAGCCCTGTCCGATGCCCAGCGAGATGGTTTCGCCGGCGTGCCAGGTCTTCATGTCGGGGCGGCGATACGCGGCACGCTTCCACGCCTTGCTCGGCAGCACGCCACGTGACTCGCCAAGCAGGTCGATGCCGGTGAACTGCCCGAAGCCCAGTGGCGCCATGAACTCGTGAATCAGGTCGACGCCCATCTCGTTGGCCAGCGAGTAGAAGTAGGTGTTGCTCGAAAACTGGATGGCGCGGTGCATGTCCACCCCGCCCAGCCCGCCCCGATGACTGAGGAAGGTGCGCCCGCCGAAGCTGTAGGAGCCGGGGTCGTTCTCGACCTTGTCCGCGGCACGCGTGCCGGTCTCCAGCGCCGCCAGTGCCATGAAGGGCTTGTAGGTGGAACCGGGCGGATAGGTGCCGCGCAGCGCACGGTTGAGCAGCGGCTTGTCGATGGACTCGATGAGCGCCGCCCAGTTTTCGTGGTCGATGCCCTCGACGAAGAGATTGGGGTCGAAGGTGGGCTTGCTCACGAAGGCGAGGATCTCGCCCGTATTGGGGTCGATGGCCACCAGCGCACCGCGGCGCTCGCCGTACATGTCCTCCACCAGTTTCTGCAGCTTGATGTCCAGCGACAGCATCACGGTGTTTCCCGGCGTGGCGGGATGGCGGGCCAAACGCCGCACCGCGTGCCCGCCGGCGGAGGTTTCCATCTGCTCGACGCCGGTCTGGCCGTGCAGTGTTTTCTCGTAGCTCTGCTCGATGCCGAGCTTGCCGATGTAGTCGGTGCCCCTGTAGTTCGCCTGTTCTTCGTCGTCCCAGTCCTCCATGGCGGTCTTCTCGCGCTGGTTGATGCGGCCGATGTAGCCGATGACGTGCGATGCCACCTCGCCATGCGGGTAGGTGCGAAACAGACGCGCCTTGATCTCGATGCCCGGGAAGCGGTAGCGCTGGGCCGCGAAGCGCGCGACTTCCTCGTCGCTCAGGCGGGTGCGGATGGGGATGGAGTCGAAGCTGCGCGCGTCTTCGCGCAGGCGCTTGAAGCGGCGCCGGTCGCTCGGCGTGATCTCGACGATGGCCTCCAACTCGTCCAGGGCCGAGCCGAGGTCCCCCACTTTGGAGGGCGTGATTTCCAGGGTGTAGGCCGCATGGTTCGAAGCCAGCACGACGCCATTGCGATCGAGGATCTGACCCCGGTTGGGCACCACAGGCACGACGGCGGTGCGGTTGCTTTCCGCCCGGTCGGCCAGTTCTTCGTGGCGCACGACCTGCAGGAAAGCCAGGCGCGCGCCGATCAGTCCGAAACCGAACAGCACCACACAGCCGACCACCACCACACGGCGGCGAAAACGGGAAAGCTCGGCGGCGGCATTGCGGATTTCATTCATCTGGGAAGAGAAAAACTGGGTAAGAGGCCCGGGTCTTCCGGAGGTTCCGCTTATGCAGGTCGACAACAAAAAATCAGTTCTTCACGGCTGCACGCATGGCGCGCCGAGGCGAGGACGCTCCCAGGTGGAAGCCCAGAAGACGAGCGCGACCGCGCTCACGGATGCGCCCAGCACGCACACGCCAAGCCATCCAAGGTGCGCGTACACCGTCGTTGATGCAATGGCCCCCGCACCGCTGCCCGCTGCGTAGAACAGCATGTAGCACCCGATGAGGCGGCCATGCGACTCGGCCGGCCCTCGCAGGATCATCGCCTGGTTGGTGACATGCAGCGCCTGGCAGCCCACGTCGAGCATCAGGATGCCGACCGCCAGCCACCACAGCGACGACTCCGTGAAGCCGAGAGGTATCCATGCCAGAAGCAGAAGGACCAGCGCGGCCACGCTCGTGCGCTGGCCCCACCCCTGGTCGGCCCAACGTCCTGCCCGCCCCGCGAAGAACGCGCCGGCAGCACCGAGCAACCCGAACGCCCCAACGGCTGAATGCGACAGCGACAGGGGTGGCGCGGTAAGCGGCAAGGCGAGCGCACTCCAGAAGATGCTGAAGACGGCGAACATCAGCAATGCCAGGGTGCCGCGCGTTCGAAGCACCCGGTCTGTCAGCAGGAGGCCCAGAGTCGAGCGGACGAGCTGGATGTATGGCAGACGCGAGGCCGCAGCCGGCTGTGCGGGCAGCTGCCGCCAGACAAGCGCCCCGAGCGCAATCATGACCGCTGCCGAACCGACATATACGCCGCGCCAGCCGAGCAGGTCGGCAACGACACCCGACCAGACCCTCGCGAGCAGGAGTCCGACGACCACTCCGGCCTGCGCAGCTCCGACGACGCGCCCACGTTCATGCGAAGCCGCGACGCTCGCCGCGTAGGCAATCATTCCCTGCGTCATGGCGGTGCCCAAAAGGCCGACCGCCAGCATGCCTGCCATCAGGGCGACGGCGCTTCGCGCCATGGCCACGCCGCCCAGGGCGAGGATGAGGCCCATCAACTGAAGGCGGGCGAGCCGTCGGCGGTCGTACTGGTCGCCCAGAGGAACGAGCAGCAGCAAGGCCAGCACCGACCCGGCCTGGGTGGCCGTCACGACACCGCCGATAGCGGCAGGCGCGACGCCGAAGTCCACCGCCAGGCTGTCGAGCAGAGGCTGTGCGAAGTACACGTTCGCGACGCTGACGCCGCTCGTGCAGGCAAACAGGGCGACCAGCCTTCTCGGCATCGTCGGTGGATTGCTCGTGGTATCCATGGGAATTCATCTCCATCCGGTTTCATTTTAAAACTGGATGGAGCATAGCTTGTTGGTTTTAAAATGCAACCAGCAGGTGGCGCTTTAGCTGCCCGGAGGTGTCGATGGCTGAACGAAAGCGAATGAACACGGCGAGTTGTCCGGTGGCGCGAGCGCTCGACGTCATCGGCGACCGTTGGTCGCTGCTGATCGTGCGGGACGCGTTCGACGGGGTCAGCCGATTCGGCGACTTCCAGGCGAGCCTGGGCGTCGCGCGCAACATCCTGGCAAGCAGGCTCAAGGCGCTTGTGGAGGAGGGGGTGCTGGAGGTTCAGCCGGCTTCGGACGGCACGGCGTACCAGCAATATGTTCTGACGCCAAAGGGGCAGGGGCTCTTCCCTGTGGTCGTCGGCTTGCGGCAGTGGGGCGAGGACAACCTCTTTCGCCGTGGCGAACACCATTCACGGCTCGTGGAAAGACAAAGCGGCAAACCGGTCGCACCCCTGAAGGTCTCCGGGCCCGATGGGCGCGCCTTGGCTTTCGGCGATGCGGTGGTGATCGAAAAGCAGGCCCCTATCCACCCTGGTGCTGGCCCTTCGCGAACCGCGGCAGCAGCCCGGAGCGCGGCAGGTCGCGCATGAACGGCGGCACCGATAGCGCCAGCAGCAATGCCGCGAGCGGCACCACGCACACGAACCCCACGTATTTGAACCCGAGCGCACCCACGACACCGCCGAGCACGAACATGCCGATCAGCCCGGCGGCCCTGCGCATGCGGGTGCGGTCGTGGCGCACGGCGGGAGCGGGGGAGGCCGGGGCCTGCGCCGACTTCCTGTTCCAGTAGAGCAGCTTGCCGATCTCCATCCCCAGGTCGGTGATGTTGCCGGTCATGTGCGTGGTCCGGATGCTGCCACCCGAAGTCTTGGAGGCGATCGCGTTCTGCAGACCCATGATGAAGGACAGCAGCAGCACCGTGAGCGGCACGGCGAAAGGCGTGGCCCAGGTGAGTGTTACGGCACCCATCAGCCCGAACGGAAACATGAGCGCGGCCTCGAGCAGCAGCGGCAGCGCATAGACGCTGCGCAGGCGATGCTGCCGGCCCCAGTTCACCAGCACCGCGCACACGGCCGCGCCCGAGGTGAACGCCAGCACGGCCCCGAGCGCGTTCAGCAGCAGCCTGGTGTTGCCCAGCACCAGGCCGTCGGCCAACTGGGACGCGAACCCCGTCATGTGCGAGGTGTACATGTGAAGCACCAGGAAGCCGCCCGCATTCACCGCGCCGGCATTGAAGGCCAGCAGCAGGCCCAGCACCCAGTTCGTCGAGGGCGCACGGTGTCGGCTGGTCAGAAAGCGCAGTCTGCGCATGGGTAGGGCTGTCCTTTGGAGCGTCGCCCATTCTCGCGCACAAGCCGTGGGCGGAACCGTTTGCCGGTCTGGGCCGGTGCGGATCAGGCATCCAAGCTGTACGGATAGCGCTGCGACAGGCCCTCGGACAGCCGATTCATCTCCCGGGTAATTTTCTCAACGTTCGCGAGGCCTGACGCGCATTGCTCCACGTGCTCCACCTGCGCCATCAGGTCGGCCAACTGGAGCCATTGGTTGAAGTCCAGGCACATTTCGATCGACAGCGCGTCGGTGCCCTGATCGTGGTCGAGAAAGGCCACCTGATCGCCGTGTTCGGTTGGGCCCAGCAGCCACGCGTCTCCCGTGCCGGAGGTGCCGAAGACCCACCACTGCGTGCCCAGCGCAATCAAGGGATGGTCCCTGTCGGCTGTCTCGCGCAGCAGTTGTGCCAGGTTCAGCAGCATGAAGTCGCCGGCGATCTCCTGCCCGCCGATTTCATCGACCAGCGAAAGGAAGCCTGCAGGCAGGCTTGCCGCGAGCGCCTCGCGCGCGGTCACGGAAATAGCCGTGGGTTCGCGACGTCGCGTGCTCAGTTCCGCCACGATCTGCCCCACGGGGCGAAGTGCCAGCATGCTTCCAGAACCTCCATAGTCATCCCACAAGCCCCTGATGATGCCGTCATTTGCGGTCGGTCCCCGAGTCCACATAAGCGAGCGCGTTTGCCCGCGGCTCGAAGATCGGGTGCGGGCGAGCCGGTAGCGTATTTGCCGTCGGCTGGAATGGTCCTAGGGCAGGCGCCGCGCTCGGCCTACGCGCCGCGTCATCCTGCCCGCTACAACTGGTTTCAACGCCGTCCGACAGCAGCGACTTCGGCCCCGACGCATCCTTTGCGCCATCAACAGGAGCCATGAGAGAGAGAAGACGATGTCGAAAAAGCGTGACCGCAAACCCACTGCCAGCTCGCTGAGCGGCGAGTTCTGGCTTCTGATTGCCGTATTCACCTGTATCGCCACGCTGGCGCTACTGCAGGTTGCGGTGGAGCGCGAGCGATCGCTGATCAAGGGTGGCGGCAAGGCCGAAGCCGTGCTGCTGTCGAGTTCGCCGGGCTTCTACGCGCGCTAGCAGCCCCCACGGCAGCCGCCCGCTGACCAGGCAAGGCTGCTTCACTTCAACGCGGAGATCTCCCGGCTCTTGATCAGCCGCGAGCGCAGCACGTTGCGGCTGATGCCCAGCAGTTTGGCCGCTTGCACCTGGTTGCGGTGGCAGAACTCGAAAGCGGTGCGCATCACGGTCTCTTCGATCTTCTCGAACATCAGTTCGTCGGGCTCGTTGAAGAGTTCGCGCAGCACGCCCTCCAGCGCCTGCTGGGGCGTGTTTCCGGCGGGGGGCTCGCTCTCCGGCGCACGCCGCTGGATGTGGAGCGACGACAGGTGCAGGTGCTCCTCGCCGAGCACGTTGTGCTGGCAGATCAGCAGCGCATGGTGGATGACGTTCTCCAGCTCGCGGATGTTGCCCGGCCAGCTGTGCTCGCCAAGCTTGCGCTCGGCGCCGGCGTCGAGCCGCACGGCACCATAGCCCAGCCGCTGGCGGTATTCCTCGATGAAGTGGCGCGCCAGCGGCAGGATGTCGCCGGGGCGCTCGCGCAGCGTGGGCAGCGCCAGGTGCACCACGTGCAGCCGGTAGAACAGGTCTTCGCGGAAATGGCCGGCGGCCACCGCGTCCTGCAGCCGCACGTTGGTGGCCGCGACCACCCGCACATCGATGGGAACGCTCTTGCGCGAGCCCAGCCGCACCACCTCGCGTTCCTGCAGCACGCGCAGCAGCTTCACCTGGATGGACAGCGGAAGGTCGCCGATCTCGTCGAGGAACAGCGTGCCGCCGTTGGCGGCCTCGAACCACCCGGTCTTGGCGGAGAACGCGCCGGTGAAGGCGCCCTTCTCGTGGCCGAAGAGCTCGCTTTCGACCAGGCTCTCGGAAAACGCGCCGCAGTTCACCGCCACGAAAGGTTTGCCGCTGCGCCGGCTCAGGTCGTGCACATGGCGCGCGATCAACTCCTTGCCGGTGCCGGTCTCCCCGATGATGAGCACGTTGGCGTCGCTGGGCGCCACCATGCGGATGCGCTCGAGCAGCGCGACCGAGCGCGGGTCCTGGAACACCTGCGCGGTGGCGCGGATCGAGGTGGTGAGCTTGCGCGGGTTGGGCAGCGTCAGCAGCGTGGGCGCGTCCCAATCCGGCTCGGAAGCATCGGCCGGCGGCAGCACGTCGAGGGGGCGGGTGAAGGCGTTCATGAGTAGAAGGTCGGTACGGGATAGTGCTGCTGGAGGGCCCATTCGCCGAGCTCGCGCACCTTGTAAGCCACGGGGTCGTGCAGGCTCTGGGTGCGCAGGTTGCGCCAGTGGCGGTCCAGGCGCAGGCCGCCGTGCGTGGCGCGCGCGCCGGCCACGTCGAACATGCGCGTACAGATGTCCAGCCCGGTGCTGGTGGCCGCCACCTTGGCCGTGGCCACGGCCACGGCGACCTCGCCGCGTTCGTCTTCGCTCAAGGCTGTGCCGCGCCGCCAGGCGGCGTCGAGCCGGTCGGCCGCGCGGTCGGCCAGCACGCGCACGCTTTCCAGGCCGACCCAGAACTCGCCGTACTGGCTCAGCACGTACGGGTCGTCCTGCATCTGCGCCACCTTGGACGCATGCCAGGGCCGCGACTCGTGCAGCGTGTAGTGGCGCGCATCGTGGAACGCGGCCTCCGCGATGCCCAGGTAGATGTTGGCCAGCACCAGCTGCGATATCAGCGGGCGCAGGCAGGCGAAGGGCGTGGACAGCGGGCCGGGGTCGGCCAGCACCTCGTGCTGCTCCACGCGAACCTTCTCGAAGGTGACGCTGCCGCTGTCGGTCTGGCGCTGGCCGATGTTGTTCCAGTCGGGCGCCACGAAGATGCCCGATCGGCCCGTGGGCACGGCCGCGACGATGAAGGCGCCGTTGCCTTCCTCGCGTGCCGAGGCGATGAGCATCTCGGAGTCCAGCGCACCCGAGCAGAAGCTCTTCTGCCCGGTGAACTCCCGCCAGCCCGGGTGCGCGCTGGAGACCGTGCGGTCGTCCAGCGGATTGAGCGCGTTGCCCCAGAACCATCGGCGCCGCGCGGTCTGCTCGAACCAGGGCTGCCACTGCGCGGGCTGCGCGAACAGTCGCACCGTTGCGAGCATCAGATGATGGAAGCCGAAGACGTGCGCGACGGAGCTGTCGGCCTGTGCCAGCAGCCGCACCACGTCGAGCGTCTCGCGCCAGTCGGCGCCCCCGCCGCCGAACTCGGCGGGAATGCTCAGCGCCAGCAGCCCGCTGGCACGCAGCGCATCGCGCTCGGCCTTGGGCGTGCCGCCGCGCTCGTCGCGTTCCACGGCAGTTGCGGCAAGCCGGCGCGTCAGCTCCTGTGCGACGTCGCGCGTCGTGGCGGCAGGCGGGGGGGACAGGACGGAACTCACAGGACTCACACAGGCCTCGCTGATGGACATTCGCGCGCGGCAAGTGCTGCGCCAGCAGCATGTTGACGGCGCGCCATCGCCGATCCAACGATGCGATCGGCATATCGATCCTCGATTTGCTTCCATGGCAGCAGCGCGGGCGCTGCCGTGCGCGGCATGCAGCACGGTTGATGATGGACTGCTGCTGGAGCAGCAGAAATCACATGCGATGTGCCGTTCACAGGGGCGGATCCACTGGCACGCTAACTGCTGGATCGTGCGTCCGACGACAGGCAATTGCCAAGGGCGCTCCATGCAACTTTTCTGGTTTCTTCCCACGCACGGCGACAGCCGCTATCTGGGCACCTCGCGCGGCGCGCGCACCGTGAGCCACCGCTACCTGCGCCAGGTGGCGCAGGCCGCCGACGAGCTGGGCTACGAGGGCGTGCTGATTCCCACCGGCCGTTCGTGCGAGGACTCGTGGGTGGTCGCGTCGTCGCTCGCGGCGCAGACCGAGCGCCTCAAGTTCCTGGTCGCGATCCGCCCCGGGATCATCTCGCCGACCGTGTCGGCGCGGCAGGCCGCCACGCTCGACCGGTTCAGCGACGGGCGCCTGCTGATCAACGTGGTCACCGGCGGCGACCCCGACGAGCAGCACGGCGATGGCAGCTTCCTCACGCACGCCGAGCGCTACGAGGTGACCGACGAGTTCCTGCGCATCTGGCGCGGCGTGGCGGGCGGGGAGACGGTCAACTTCTCGGGCAAGCACCTGCGCGTGGAGAACGCCAAGACCTTGTACCCGCCGGTGCAGAAGCCGTATCCGCCGCTGTGGTTCGGCGGATCTTCCGATGCGGCCATTGCGCTGGCGGGCGAACAGGTGGATGTGTATCTCACCTGGGGCGAGCCGCCCGCCGACGTGGCCGACAAGATCGCGAAGGCGCGCGCCGCCGCGGCGACGCATGGCCGCACGCTGCGCTTCGGCATCCGGCTGCATGTGATCGTGCGCGAGACCAGCGAGGCGGCCTGGCGCGCGGCGGGCGAACTCATTTCCTACGTGACGGACGACACCATCGCCGCCGCTCAGAAAGCCTTCTCGCGCTTCGACTCCGTGGGCCAGCAGCGCATGGCCGCATTGCACGGCGGGCGGCGCGACAGACTGGAGGTGTCGCCCAACCTCTGGGCCGGCGTGGGGCTGGTGCGCGGCGGCGCGGGCACGGCGCTGGTGGGCAGCCCCGAGGAGGTGGCGGCGCGCATCAAGGAATACGCGGCACTCGGCGTGGAGACTTTCATCTTCTCGGGCTATCCGCATCTCGAGGAGGCGTATCGCGTGGCCGAGCTGCTGTTTCCGCTGCTGCCGCTCGACCATGTGCGCCCGGCGGGGCAAGCCAACATCACCGGCCCTTTCGGCGAGGTCATCGCCAACGACATCGTTCCGCCCTGTTCGCAAGTCGCGCAGCCGGCGTCGCGCGACAGGGTCGCCGCATGAAGCACTTCGGCGCGGAGGCCGGCGACGAGGCCGTGCCGTGGCAGGCGGCGGCGCAACGCGTGACGCAGGCCCTGGCGGAAACCGCCGTCGAACGCGACCGGCGCGGCGGCACGCCGAAGGTCGAGCGCGACCTGTTGCGCGACAGCGGCCTGCTGATGCTGAGCGTCCCGCGCGAGCTTGGCGGCCTGGGCGCGAATTGGCGCCAGACGCTCGACGTGGTGCGCGGCCTGGCGCGCGTGGACAGTTCGGTGGCCCACCTGTTCGCCTTTCACCACCTGCTGCTGGCGACCGTGCAGCTGTTCGGGCAGCCCGCCCAGTGGCGCCCGTGGATCGAGCAGACGCGCGCGCAGCACTGGTTCTGGGGCAATGCGCTGAACCCGCTGGACAAGTCCACGCGCGCGCAAGCGGACGGCCCTGACCATGTGTTTTCCGGGCGCAAGAGCTTCTGCTCCGGCGCCAGCGATTCCGACATGCTGGTGGCCTCGGCGCTGGACGCCGACGACCGCCTGCTGATCGGCGTGGTGCCCACGCGCCGAGAGGGCATCACCGTGCTCGATGACTGGGACAACATGGGCCAGCGCCAGACCGACAGCGGCAGCGTGCTGTTCGAGGGCGTGCGCGTCCATGCGAACGAACTGCTGCTCGACCCCGGTCCGCTGTCCACGCCGTTCGCCTGCCTGCGCCCGCTGCTCGCGCAGCTGATCCTCGCGAACATCTACCTGGGGCTGGGCGAAGGCGCCCTGGCGCAAGCGAAGGCCTTCACCCTGGGGCAGGGGCGTCCCTGGCTCTTCTCGGATGCGACGGCTGCGAACGAAGACCCCTATGTGCTCGCGCACTACGGCGACTTCTGGCTCGCGCTGGAGGGTGCGCGCAGCCTGCTCGACAGCGCCGCCGTCGCCTTCGACCAGGCCTGGCTGCGCGGCACGTCGCTCGACGAACCGGAACGCGGGCAGGTTGCCATCGCGGTGGCCGCGGCCAAGGTCGCGAGCACGCGAGCCGGCCTCGAGGTGGCGCATCGCATGTTCGAGGTGACCGGCGCGCGCGCGACCACCGCCGCGCTGCGGCTGGACCGCTACTGGCGCAACCTGCGCGTGCACACGCTGCATGACCCGGTCGACTACAAGGTGCGCGAACTCGGCAACTGGGCGCTCAACGACCGGCTGCCGCCGCCGAGCTTCTATTCCTGAGCGCCGTGCTTCGTCGAAGAAAGAGGGCCTGTGGCGTGATGCCGCAGGCCCTTTTCCTTTTTGCGCGGCGACAGCGAGGCCTGCTGCCCGGGAAGCAGTTTCCAAGGCGGATTGCTGCGTGGCGTTCATTCGTTGCGCGCATACCGATGTACCCCGAACGACTAAGCCGCAATAGCTGCTTCTGCATCAGCAGTCGAGCCGCAGCCTGCTGGCGGCACAGCACGCGCGAAACCAGGCTTTTCTCGCTAACTCGTTGATTCACAAGAGAAAAAAAGGTGGCACGCCATTCGCATATATCCAGCGCGCCGCGAATTGCTTGCGGCTTCTGAACTGAGGTCATATCAACATGAGTCGAAAACTGAAAGTCGTTGCCGTGTCCGGCAGCTTGCAACGTCCCTCGCGCACCCTGGTGCTGGTCGATCGGCTGCTGGCCGCGCTCGGCGACGAAGTGGCCATCGATGCCCGCGTGATCTCGCTCGGCGAGATCGGCCCGCAGTTCGCCGGCGTGCTCTATCGCAACCAGCTGCCCGCGGCGGTCGAGGAAAGCATCGCGGCCATCGAGTCGGCCGACCTGCTGCTGGTGGCCAGCCCGGTGTACCGCGGCTCCTACACGGGCCTGTTCAAGCACCTGTTCGACTTCGTGCACCACGAGGCGCTGACCGACAAGCCGGTGCTGCTCGCAGCCACGGGCGGCAGCGACCGGCACGCGCTGGTCATCGACCATCAGCTGCGTCCGCTCTTTGCCTTCTTTCAGGCGCGCACGCTGCCCATCGGCGTCTATGCGGTCGAGAAGGACTTCGAAGGCTACGAGATCGCCAACCCCGCGCTGCGCGAGCGCATCGCGCTGGCGGTGGCGCGCGCCGTGCCGCAACTGCGCGACGCCGCACCGGCGGCGGCCGCACCCAGCCCCGTTTCCCGCAAGCCGGCGCCCGTCGCGCTGCCGGTCTGAAACCCGTTCGTTCGATCCCCAAGGAGCCCCCCATGAGCCAAGCGTCTTCCACTCCCGCTCCCGTCAAGTTCGCCTACTGGGTGCCCAACGTCAGCGGCGGCCTGGTCGTGAGCACCATCGAGCAGCGCACCGACTGGAGCCTGGAGTACAACCAGCGGCTTGCCGTGGCGGCGGAGAAGGCGGGCTTCGAGTACGCGCTGAGCCAGATCCGCTTCACGGCGGGCTACGGCGCGGAATACCAGCATGAATCGGTGTCGTTCAGCCAGGCGCTGCTGCATGCGACAACCAGGCTGAAGGTGCTGGCCGCGATCCTGCCCGGCCCGTGGAATCCGGCGGTGGTGGCCAAGCAGATCGCCACCATCGACCACATCTCCAGCGGACGCATCGCCATCAACGTGGTGAGCGGCTGGTTCAAGGGCGAGTTCCAGGCCATCGGCGAGCCGTGGCTGGAGCACGACGAGCGCTACCGCCGCTCGAACGAATTCATCCGTGCGCTCAAGGGCATCTGGACGCAGGACAACTTCACCTTCAAGGGCGACTTCTATCGCTTCAGCGACTACACGCTGAGCCCGAAGCCGGTGCAAAAGCCCCACCCCGAGATCTTCCAGGGCGGCAGCTCGCGCGCCGCGCGCGACAACGCGGCCAGCGTGTCGGACTGGTACTTCACCAACGGCAACACGCCCGAGGGCCTGAAGGCCCAGATCGACGACATCCAGGCCAAGGCCGCGCAGAACGGCCACACGGTGCGCATCGGCGTGAACGCGTTCGTCATCGCACGCGACACCGAGGAAGAAGCCAAGGCCGTGCTGGCCGACATCATCGAGCACGCGCACGTGGAAGCGGTGCATGCCTTCGGTGATGCGGTCAAGCAGGCCGGCAAGGCGTCGCCCGAAGGCGAAGGCAACTGGGCCAAGTCCACCTTCGAAGACCTCGTGCAATACAACGACGGCTTCCGCACCAACCTCATCGGAACGCCTCAGCAGATTGCCGAGCGCATCGTGGCGCTCAAGGCCATCGGCGTCGACCTCATCCTCACGGGCTTCCTGCACTTCATCGAAGAGGTGGAGTATTTCGGCGAGAAGGTGCTGCCGCTGGTGCGCAAGCTCGAAGCGCAGCAGGCCGCCCGCGGGGAAAAGCCGGGCCAGGCGGCACTGGAAGCCGTGGCGTGAGCCTCGTGATGCCCGATCTTTTCTTTGACGCGGGGCCTGTCTCGCTCGGTGTCGATCCGGTGGCCTTCGTGCCGGCGGGTCGTGCGGCTGCGGCGGGGGAAGACGCCGCGACCGCGGCCGTGCTGAGGCTGGAGGGCATCGACCTGTCCTTCGGCGGCGTCACCGCGCTGTCGGGCGTGGATCTGTCCATAGCGAAGGCAGAGATACGCGCCGTGATCGGCCCCAACGGCGCCGGCAAGAGTTCGCTGGTCAACGTCATCAGCGGCCTGTACCGGCCCGAGCGCGGGCGCGTATGGATCGGCGCACGCGGCTTCGGCCATGTATCGACGGCGCGGCTGGCGCGGCTGGGCATCGCCCGCACCTTCCAGAATCTTGCGCTGTTCAAGGGCCTGAGCGTTCGCGACAACATCGTGCTCGGCCGCGTCGATGCGGCGCGCTCCACCTTCATCGAGCAACTGATCGGACTGGGCCGCGCACGTCGTGAACGCGAAGATGCGCGCGCCAGGGCCGACGCGATCATCGGCTTTCTCGGGCTGGGCGCCGTGCGCGATCGGCTGGCCGGCACGCTGGCCTATGGCCTGCAGAAGCGCGTCGAACTGGCGCGCGCGCTGGTCGCTTCGCCTCGACTCTTGCTGCTCGACGAGCCGATGGCCGGGATGACAGTCACCGAGAAGCGGGAGATGGCGCATTTCGTGCGCGCCGCGCGCGACGAGTTCGGCACCAGCATCCTGCTGATCGAGCATGACATCGGCGTGGTGCTTGGCCTGTCGGACCGCGTGGCGGTGCTCGACCATGGCCGCAAGATCGCCGACGGCACGCCGGCGCAGGTGCGCAGCGACCCGGCCGTGATTGACGCCTACCTGGGCGTGGCCCACGACACGCACGAGGGGCAGGCCTGATGGACGCCGGCGACCTGAGCTTCTTCGCCGAAGTGCTCATCGGCGGCCTGCTGTCTGGCGTGATGTATTCGCTGGTGGCCATCGGCTTCGTGCTGATCTACAAGACATCGGGCGTGCTCAACTTCGCGCAGGGCGCGCAGCTGCTGTTCGCTGCGCTCACTTTCGTGAGCCTGGTCGAGCGCGGCGTGCCCTTCGCGTTCGCCCTGGCGCTGACCTTTGCATTGATGGTGCTGCTGGGCCTGACCATCGAGCGCGCCGTGCTGCGCCCGCTGGTGAACCAGCCGCCGATCACGCTGTTCATGGCGACGCTGGGCCTGTCGTATGTGATCGAGGGCGTGGCGCAGCTGGTGTGGGGCACGCAGGTGCACGCGCTGGAGCTGGGCATCGCGGACGAGCCGCTGCAGTTCCTGGGCATCATGGTCTCGACCTTCGACCTGTTCGCGGCCGTGACGGCCGGCGTGATGGTCGCACTGCTGTCGGCCTTCTTCCGCTACACCCGCGTGGGGCTGGCGTTTCGCGCGGTGGCGGACGACACCTACGCGGCCATCGCGGTGGGCCTGCGCCTGCCGCGCATCTGGGCGACGGTGTGGGCCGCGGCCGGCGTCATCGCGCTGGTGGCCGGGCTGCTGTGGGGCGCCCGCCTGGGCGTGCAGTTCTCGCTGTCGCTCGTGGTGCTGAAGGCGCTGCCGGTGCTGGTGCTGGGCGGCTTCGATTCGATCCTCGGCGCGATCGTCGGCGGGCTGGTGATCGGCGCGCTGGAGAAACTGGCCGAGGTGTACATCGGGCCGTTCGTGGGCGGTGGCATCGAGAGCTGGTTCGCCTATGTCGCGGCGCTGGCCTTCCTGCTGATCCGCCCGAGCGGTCTGTTCGGCCAGAAGCTGGTGGAGCGTGCCTGAGCCATGCGTACCCTTTCCTTGCCTCCATGGACCTGGCCGCTGGCGGTGCTGGTCATCGCCTTCGGCGTGGTGCCGTTCATCGCGTCCGGCTATGTGTTCGACGCGCTGCTGATTCCGTTCCTGGCGCTGTCGCTCGCGGCCGTAGGCCTCAACCTGCTGACCGGCTACGCGGGCCAGCTGTCGCTGGGCACCGCGGCCTTCATGGCGGTGGGCGCCTTCGCCGCCTACAACTTCAACCTGCGCGTGGAGGGGCTGCCGCTGCTCGCGAGCATCGGCCTTGCGGGGCTGGCCGCCACGGCCGTCGGCCTGGTGTTCGGCCTGCCGAGCCTGCGGCTGCGCGGGTTCTACCTTGCGGTGTCGACGCTGGCCGCGCAGTTCTTCGTGCAATGGGCGCTCACCAAGTTCGGCTGGTTCAGCAACGACAGCGCTTCCGGCGTGATCGACGCGCCGGCGCTCGAAGTGGCGGGCATCGTGTTCGACACGCCGGTGGGCCGCTACATCTTCTCGCTGAGCATCGTCACGGTGCTCACGCTGCTGGCATGGCGCCTCGTGCGCACGCAGGCCGGCCACCACTTCATCGCGGTGCGCGACAACGAGCTGGCCGCGCGCGTCATCGGGGTGCCGGTGCTGCGCACCAAGCTGCTGGCCTTCGCGGTGTCTTCGTTCATCGTCGGCGTCGCGGGCGTGCTGTGGGGCTTCGTGTATCTGCGCACGGTGGAGCCGGCGGGCTTCAACCTCGACCGCTCGTTCCAGATCCTGTTCATCGTGATCATCGGCGGCTTGGCGACCATCCGCGGCGCGTTCTTCGGCGCGGCGCTGATCGTGGTGTTCCCGCTGCTGCTCTCGCGCGCGGGCAGTTTCCTGTTCGGCGGGCGCTTCGACTCGGGCGTGCTCGACATGAGCCAGCGCATCGTGCTGGGCGCCTTGATCATTTTCTTCCTGGCCGTGGAGCCACGGGGGCTCGCCGCCCTCTGGGACCGCGCGCGCAGGCGGTTCTCGCCGGCCTGAGCCCGGAACGCTTTTCCTTTTCCCATCGCATCCGCAAAGTCTTTATCACCATGTCCTTCATCAAGCACCTGAAAACCGCGGCCCTGGCCGTCACCCTGGCCGCAAGCGGCCTGCAGCTGGCGCATGCCGACGCCAACGAACAGTTCTTTCCGCTGCAGAGCTACCGCGTCGGCCCCTACGCGGCCGGCGGCACCGGCTTCTTCGGCGGTTTCATCGATTACCTCAACCTCGTCAACACGCGCGACGGCGGCGTGGGCGGCGTCAAGCTGACCTGGGAGGAGGGCGAGACGCAGTACGAGGTGGAACGCGGTGTGGAGGTGTACGAGCGCCTCAAGCAGCGCCCCGGCATCGCGACCTGGAACCCGCTGTCGGTCGGCATCGCGTATGCGCTGATCGACCGCGTGACGGCCGACAAGGTGCCGCTGCTCACGATCAATCACGGGCGCACCGACACCACCGACGGGCGCGTTTTCAAGTACATCTTTCCGCTGCTTCTCAATCCGTACAGCGAAACCTCGGGCATCGTGAACTACATCGCGGGCAAGGAAGGCGGTGCCGACAAGCTCAAGGGCAAGAAGATCGTGGTGCTCTACCACGGCTCGCCCTACGGCAAGGAGACCATCCCGATCTATGAACTGCTCGCCAAAAAATACGGCTTCACGCTGCAGCAGATCGAGGTGCCGCACCCGGGCAACGAGCAGCAGTCGCAGTGGCTCGCCATCCGCCGCGCGAAACCCGACTACGTGGTGCTGCGCGGATGGGGCGTGATGAACCCGGTGGCGCTCAAGACCGCGCAGAAGACGGGCTTTCCGGTCGATCACATCGTGGGCAACGTCTGGTCGAACTCCGAGGAAGACGTGATCCCCGCGGGCGACGCCGCCAAGGGCTACGTGGCCATCACCACCGTGGCCGCGGGCGCGCAGTACCCGGTGCTGCAGGAGATCACCAAGACCGTGTACGGCGCGGGCAAGGGCAACCTGCAGGATCCGAAGCGCATCGGCAGCGTCTATCACAACCTGGGCGTGCTCAACGGCATCCTGAACGTGGAGGCCATCCGCATCGCGCAGGCCAGGTTCGGCAAGCGCACGCTCACCGGCGACGAGGTCCGCTGGGGCCTGGAGAACCTGAAGATCGACGAGGCGCGCGCCGCCGCGCTCGGCGCCAAGGGCCTGTTCCATTCGATCAACGTCACCTGGGACAACCACGAGGGTGACGGCCGCGTGGCCTTCCAGCAGTGGGACGGCAGCAAGTGGAACGTGGTCTCGGACTGGATCGCACCGGACTGGAAGCTGCTGCGCCCGATCATCGAGAAGTCTTCGCTGGCCTATGCCAAGGAAAAGAACCTCAAGGTGCGCAAGAGCATCGACGACTGAGCCCCTACGCACATTCCTGAAAGGCAAACCGATGTCCGCTGTTCTCCAACCCTCCGCATCCGCACCTGCCGCAGCCAACGACCCGGTGCCCGGGCTGCCGCTTTCCGACACGCCCGCGCATGTGATCCGCGACGACGCCGAGGCCATTGCCGTGGCGCATGCGATCGCCGCGAAGCTGCTCGTGGGCGCCTCCGAGCGCGACCGCCTGCGGCGCTGGCCGGTCGAGGAGATCGACGTCTATTCGCAAAGCGGCCTCTGGGCCATCAACGTGCCCCGGGCCTTCGGTGGTGCCGAGGTGTCGTATGCCACGCTGGCCGAGGTGATCGCGATCATCTCGGCGGCCGATCCGTCGCTCGGACAGATCACGCAGAACCACCTGGGCTTCGTCGCCGCGGTGCGCACGGTGTCGGACGCGGCGCAGCAGAAGCTGTTCTTCGCCGACTTCCTGCGCGGCGTGCGATGGGGCAATGCATTTTCCGAATCCGGCTCCAAGCGCGCGGCGGACTTCGAGACGCGCTTCACCGACGCGGGCGACCATGTGGTGGTGACCGGCAAGAAGTTCTATTCGACCGGCGCGCTGCTCGCGCACTACGTGCCCATCGTGGCCAACGACGAGCAGGGCAACACCTGGTACGTGGTGGCCGAGCGCAACGCGCCTGGCCTCACGGTGATCGACGACTGGTCCGCCTTCGGCCAGCGCACCACGCTCAGCGGCACGGTGCTCATCGACCAGGTGAAGGTGCCGAAGACGCACCTGATTCCGGCGTACAAGGGCTATGACGCGCCCTCGGCCGACGGCGCGATCTTCCAGATCATCCAGGCAGCGGTCGACGTGGGCATTGCGCGCGGCACCATCGCGGAGACGGTCGATTTCATCCGCACCAAGACGCGGCCGTGGATCGACAGCCAGCGCGACCATGCATGGGAAGACCCGTACTCGATCCAGGCCGTCGGCGACCTGCAGATCCGGCTGCATGCCAGCGAGGCCCTGCTGGAGCGCGCCGGGCGCGCCATCGACTGCGCGGTGGCGGCTCCGGATGCCGACAGCGTGGCGGCGGCACAGGTCGCGACGGCGGAGGCCAAGGTGCTGTCCACGGAGATCGCGATCCTTGCGACCAACAAGCTGTTCGAACTCGCGGGCACCCGCTCCACGCTGGGCCAGTACAACCTCGACCGGCACTGGCGCAATGCGCGCACGCACACGCTGCACGATCCGGTGCGCTGGAAGTACGCGGTCGTGGGGAACTACTTCCTCAACGGCGTGAAGCCGCCGTTCCATGCCTGGAGCTGAATTGGACGCCGCCCTGTTGCGCATAGAGGCTGTGGAGGCGGCGTACCAGCGCTCCATTGTGGCGCTGCACGGCGTGAGCCTGTCGGTGCGCTCAGGCGAGATCCATGCGCTGCTGGGTGCCAACGGGGCGGGCAAGTCGACGACGCTGAAGGCGGTGTCGAACCTGCTGCCGGCCGAGCGCGGACAGGTCACCGCCGGGCGCATCGTGTTCGACGGGCACGACGTGGGCCGCACCGCCACGGCCGACCTTGTTCGGCTGGGCCTGGTGCAGGTGCTCGAAGGCCGCCACTGCTTCCGATCGCTCACGGTGGAGGAAAACCTGCTGACGGGCGCGCTCGGGCGCAGCGCACGGCGCGCCGAAGCCGCCGACGACCTGGCGCGCGTCTACGAGATCTTTCCGCGCCTGAAGGCGAAGCGCCGCGTGCTCGCCGGACTGAGCTCCGGGGGCGAACAGCAGATGACCGCCATCGGCCGCGCGCTGATGTCGAGGCCGCGGCTGCTGGTGCTCGACGAGCCATCGATGGGGCTGGCGCCGCTCGTGGTGCGCGACATCTTCGAGCAGCTGCGCAGGCTCAACCGCGAGCAGGGCTTGGCGATCCTGGTGGCCGAGCAGAACTCGACCGTGGCGCTGCGGTATGCCGACCGCGCCACGGTGCTCGATGTGGGCACAAGCGTGCTCGCAGAAGAGGCCAGTGCGCTGCGCCAGCATGCGGATATCCAGTCGCTCTATTTCGGCGAAGGCATTGCCGGAAACGAGGCGACGACCCCAGTGGCCACCTGAGAAACGAAGGAGCCTGGCAGGCACGACCCGGTGCGGCACAAGTCCACCATGGTGGGCGACCATCTGCTCAACGGCATTCTTCCAGAGAGCGCGGGAGCGCTCTGAGCGTGTCCCCTCCAGCGGCCCGCGACCGGGTCAGATGCGGACACAGCGGCAGTCACGCCGCATAGATTGCCTCCACCGAGCGGAAGCCCTTGATCTCGATCGGATTGCCGAAAGGATCGCGGAAGAACATCGTGCATTGTTCGCCGGGCTCGTCTTCGAACCGAACCTGCGGGGGCAGCACGAAGGCCGTGCCCGCGGCGGTCAGCCGTTCGGCCAGCGTCTTCCAGGCGGGCAGCAGCAGGATGGCGCCGAAGTGCGGCATCGGCACCATATGCGCACCGACATGGCCTGTGTCCGCTGTGGCGAAGGGCGTTCCGAGATGCAGCGAGATCTGGTGCCCGAAGAAATCGAAATCGACCCAGGTGTCGGTGCTGCGCCCTTCGGCGCAGCCGAGCACGCCGCCGTAGAAGACACGCGCCTGATCGAGGTCGGTGACGTTGAACGCAAGGTGGAAGGCGGAGGGCAGTGAAAGCGTGGAGTTCATGCGAAGGAGGGAAAGAATTAATGGAAGCGGTTGCGAGAGCCGCGGCATCGCACGTGCCGTGCGGCTGCGCGCTCACTGCCCGGCGAGCACGGACTGGAGCAGCGGCAGATCCACGTTGCCACCCGACACCACGATCACGGCGCTGCGCCCGGCCAGCTGCAGGCAGCCGGCCAGCAGCGCTGCCAGGGCCACGCTGCCCCCGGGCTCCGCCACGATGCGCAGCTCCTCGAGCGCGAAACGCATCGCCTGGCCAACCTGCGCGTCGGTGACCGCGAGCGCGCTGCTGAGCAGCGGCCGGTTGATCGTGAAGGGCAGCTCGGCCGGGGTCGCGGCCTGCAGCGCGTCGCACAGCGTGCGCGCGGCGGGGTCGTTGCTTTCACGCCGACCGCTGCGCAGCGAGCGCACCGTGTCGTCGTAGCCGGCCGGCTCCACCGCCACCCGCTGCGCACCGGGGCTGAGCGCGTCCAGCACCAGATTGCAGCCCGCCATCAGGCCGCCGCCGCCGCAGGGCGCGGCGAAGACTCCGAGGTTCTCGCGCTCGCCCGCCGGCAGGTCCTCGAGCGCCTCGAGGGCCACCGTGCCCTGCGCGGCCAGCACGTCCGGATGGTCGCCCGGAGGCACCAGCGTTGCGCCCGTCTCGGCGAGCAGCTGCATGCCGATGGCTTCGCGGCTTTCGTGGCGGCGGTCGTAGTGGACAACGCGCGCGCCTTGCGCGACCGCCTTCGCGACCTTGTTGCGGGGGGCATCCACGGGCATCACGATGGTCGCGGGAATGTCGAGCTGGGCGGCCGCCCAGGCGATCGCCTGGCCGTGGTTGCCGGTCGAATAGGCGACGACGCCGCGGCGGCGCTGCGCCGGGTCCAGGTTCAGAAGCGCGTTGAAGGCGCCGCGCAGCTTGAAGGAGCCGGTGAGCTGGAGGTTCTCCAGCTTGAGCCACACCCTGCCGCCCGCGCGTGCATCCAGCGAGGGCCAGCGCAGCAGCGGCGTGCGGCGAACATGCGGGGCTATGGCTCGCGCGGCGCGCTGCACGTCCTGGAAGCGCGGCACCCTGAGGGTGCCAAGCATCTCGTGCGCAATGGTGTCGGGCAGCAGCGCGGCACCGCGGGCTTCGGATTCGGCATTCAACACGGCGGCCTCCATCAGGCGGGATTCCACACGGCCGGCGCAACGCTGCCGGTCTGGCTCGTGATGCGGGTGTAGGCCTCCAGCCGGCGATGCTGCGCGAAGTTGAAGATGGTGTTGCGGCCCAGCTCGCACATCTCCAGGTTGCAGTCGGCAACGATCAGCTCGTCGTCCCAGGTCGACGCCAGGGCCATGACCTCGCCTTGCGGATTGACGATCACGGAATGGCCCAGCAGTTCGAAGCCGTCCTCGTTGCCGGCCTTGGCCACGCCCACGCCGAAGGTGGCGTTCTGGTAGCAGCCGGCCTGGATGGAGAGCTGCGAATGGAACTGGCGCTGGTAGGGCGCCTCGAAGCCCCGGTTCTCCTGGTTCACGGCCGGCGTGTTGTAGCCGAGCATGACCAGTTCGACCTGCTGCAGGCCCAGCTCGCGCCAGGCCTCGGGCCAGCGGCGGTCGTTGCAGATCAGCATGCCCATGTTCAGGTCCACGCCGGCCACCGGCGCGCGCACGACCGGGAACCCCAGGTTGCCCACCTCGAAGTAGCGCTTCTCGAGGTGCTGCACCTTGCGGATCGTCGAGAACTCCTTGTGGCCCGGCAGATGGACCTTACGGTACTTGAGCACGATCTCGCCCGAGGGGGCGATCACCACCGAGGTGTTGAACCGGCGCTTGCGCAGCACCCCTTGCTCGTCGGGTTCGTTGGCGATCTCGGCATAGCCGAGGTAGCAGGTCAGGCCGTAGCGCCGGATGGCGTCGAACAGCGGCTGGGTCGCGGGCGAGGGCAGGGCCTCTTCGTACCAGCCGTCGGCTTCGTCCAGGTTCTCGACGTACCAGCGCGGAAAGAAGGTGGTCAGGGCGAGTTCGGGAAAGACGACCACGTTGGCGCCGCGCTGGTGAGCACGTTCGAGCAGGCGGACCATGCGCGCGACGACGACGTCGCGGCCCTCGGCACGTTGGATGGGACCCAGCTGGGCGGCGGCGACGGTGATGAGACGTTTCATGGCTGTTGGCTAAGGAAGAAATGCACAAGCGATGCGAGCGCCGATGTACGGCAGACACGGGACTGCGACCTGCGGTCGGAGCAGCCCCTCCCAGGAGAAAGATTCGATTCGGCTGGTGGCTGGCGCCCGCCGATACCGCAGGCGCCAGGCGGAAGGTCAGTGGCCGGCCATGCCGGTGCGGCGTTTCTCGAGGCTGGCCAGCACGCGTGTCAGCGGCCACAGCATGACCAGGTAGAGCAGTGCGGCCAGCACGATGGGCGACGGGTTGTAGACGAGCGACTGCGTATCGCGCGCGGCCCTGAGCAGCTCGGGCATGCCCACCACGCTGGCGATCGTCGTCAGCTTCACGACCTCGATGCAGTTGCCCAGCAGGTCGGGCATGACGTTTCGCACCGCCTGCGGCAGGATCACGTAGCGCAGGGCCTGCATGCGGTTCAGCCCCGTCGACCGTGCCGCCTCCATCTGGCCCTTGTGCACCGCCTGGATGCCGGCGCGGAACACTTCGCAGAAGTAGCTCGCGTTGTTGAGCACGAAGGCGACCACCACCGCCGCGAGCTTCGGTACGTCGCCGCCGAGGAAGGGCAGGCCGAAGTACAAGAAGATCAGCAAAACCAGCGGCGGAAACGCGCGGAAGAAGTCGACGAATGCGATCACCGTCCAGCGCACCCAGCGCGAGCCCGATTGCGTCTGCCCCAGCGCCAGCAGCAGTCCGGCGACGGCCCCCAGCGGAATGACGATCACCGACAACCAGATCGTCATCCACAGACCGTTCAGCAGATAGGGAAGGACCTGGCGATAGATCTCCAGGTTGAAGAAGTTCTCGATGATCGAGTCCATGGTTGGCCTGGCTTAGTTCCCGTTGAATGAGCGGTGTTCGAGCGTTCTCGCCACGAAGACGAGCGGCAGGAACACCAGCAGGTAGAGGAAGGCACCCACCGTGAGCGGCGTCGGGTTGCCCGCCACGGCTGCAGACGCCTGCGCCGTGCTGAGAATCTCGCTCAAGGCCACCACCGAGCCCAGCGCGGTGTTCTTGGTCGTGGCGATCACCCGGTTCGTCAGCGGCGGCACCGCGCGCCGCAGGGCCTGCGGGAGCAACACCCAGCGCATCGCCTGCCACCAGCCGAGGCCGGTGGAGCGGGCGGCCTCCATCTGCCCCTTCGGCAGGGACGACAGTCCGGCCCAGATGCTCTCCTGGGCATAGGCCGCGAGCACCAGCGACAGCGACAGCCACGTCGAGGCGAAGGACGACAGCGGCATGCCGAGCGCGGGCAGGCCGAAGTACAGCAGGATGATGATGACCAGCGGCGGCAGCGAACGCGTGATGTCCGAGAACAGCACGATGGGAAGGCGCAGCGAGGCGCGCCCGGTGGCCCGGGCCAGCGCCAGCACAAGCCCGGCCGCCACGCCCGTCACCACCGTGGCCGCGCCGACGCCGACGGTGACCACCATTCCGCGCGCGATCTCCTGCCAGTACTGGGCGGCGACCGCGGGGTTGAAGAAGGTGAAGAGGAACCCGGAGTTGGCTTCGTTCATGCCGGGCTCGCGCTCTTCGCGTCCATGTAGCGGCCGATGAAGCTGCGCGTGCGCGCTTCCCTCGGGTTCTCGAACACCTCGGCGGGCGTGCCCTGTTCCGCCACGACGCCGCCGTCCATGAACACCACGCGGTCGGCCACCGCATGCGCGAAGGCCATCTCGTGTGTCACGACCAGCATCGTCATGCCGCCTTCGCGCAGGGCGCGCATCACGCGCAGCACCTCGTCGACGAGCTCGGGGTCGAGCGCGCTGGTCGGCTCGTCGAACAGCATCACCTTGGGTTTCAAGGCGATCGCGCGGGCGATGCCGACGCGCTGCTGCTGCCCGCCGGAGAGCTGGGCCGGAAAGGCATCGGCCTTGTGGCCCAGCCCCACTTGCGTCAATGCGTCGCGTGCGATCGCTTCAGCCTGCGCGCGGTCCTTCTTCTGCACGCGGCGCAGCGCCAGCGTGACGTTCTCCAGCGCACTGAGGTGCGGGTAGAGGTTGAAATGCTGGAACACCATGCCCACGCTCTGGCGCACGCGGTTGATGTCGGTGTCGGGCCGCGTGATGTCCTGGCCATCGAGGACGACCTGGCCGGCGCTGGGTTCCTCGAGCCGATTGCAGCAGCGCAGCATGGTGCTCTTGCCTGAACCGGAGGGCCCGATCACGCATACCAGCTCGGCAGGCCTGACGCGGAGTTCGACTCCGCGCAAGACCTCCTGCGAGCCGTAGGACTTCTTCAGTCCGACCAGTTCTAGGATGGGGGCGCTCATGGGCTGCGTTTCTTCCGTTGAACCCGGCGATCAGGCGCAGTTGGGCTTGACCGGGGTGGGGTCGTAGTTCTCGGTGCCGGGCACGCCGTGGCCGGGCGCCACGGTGCGCTCGACGCTTCCTGCTGCGGGCTCGATGCCGTACCACTTGGTGGCCAGGCGCGCGATGGTGCCGTCGAGCTTCATGCACTTGAGGGCGTTGGAGACCCGGTCGCGGCCGGCCTTGTCGTTCAGGCGGAAGGGAATCGCCCAGACCAGCCCGGTCTTCACCGTGTAGGTGGTCTGCATGGCGGGGTTCTGCTTGGCGGCCCAGCCGGCCACCGTGTTGCCCGCCAGGTTGAAGTCGGCACGGCTCGACATGACGGCCTGGATCGCATCCGCGTTGGTGCCGTACACGTCGTACTTGAAGCCGTACTTCTCGGCGTTCTCCTTGGCCCAGCCCTCGTAGTTCGAGCCCTTGTTCACGGCCACGGTCTTGCTCTTCAGGCCCTCCAGCGACTCCAGCTTCGTGCCGTTCTTGCGCGCCAGGAAGGTGTAGTTGGTCTCGGTGTAGCCCTCGGTGAAGAGCAGGGCGCGCGCACGCTCGGGGTTGACCGTCACCGGCGCCAGCAGGAAGTCGTACTTGCCGCTGTTGAGGCCAGGGATCAGGCCGGAGAACTCGGTCGCCTCGATCTCGACCTTGCGGCGCAGCCGCTTGCCCAGTTCTTCGGCGAGGTCGACGTTGAAGCCCTGGATGCCGCCGCCGAGCTTGACCATGGCCTGGGGAGCGAAGCTCGGGTCGAGCGCGGTGCGCAGCGGCGCGCCTTCGTCGGCGTGGGACAGCGGGCCGAATGCGGCCGCGCCGAGGGCCAGGATGGCTGCGAACCGGCGGGAGATGTGGAGCTTGGACATGATCGGTTGTAGGGAATGAAGTTGGAAGAAGAGGTGAAGAGGTTCAGCGGCTGGAGCGGCCTTCGGGTTGATCCAGTCCGACCAGGGTGCTGAATGCGCCGCGGCTCGCCGAGCGTGCCGGCATGGCGCCGAGGGGCCGGGACGGGCCGCGGCGCAGGTATTGGCCGGAGCCGCGCTGCGCGCGCAGCTCGCCTGCGCGCACGACGCTGCGGCCGCGGCTGAACACGTCTTCCGGCCAGCCGGTCAGGCGCATGCCTTCGTAGGGCGTGTAGCCGACGTTGTCGTGCAGCATGGCGGCCGACACGTCCACGACGCGTTCCCGATTCCAGATGGCGATGTCGGCATCGGCACCGATGGCGAGCGCGCCCTTGCGGGGCGCCAGGCCGTACATGTGCGCGTGGTTGGTGGCCGTGAGCGCCACGAACTGCTCGATGCTCATGCGGCCCTTCATGACGCCTTCGGAGAACAGCAGCGGCATGCGCAGCTCGATACCCGGCACGCCGTTGGCCATCTCCTTGAAGGTCGTCGCATCGCCCTTGGGCAGCTTGCCGGATTCGTCGAAGCGGAACGGGGAGTGGTCCGACGAGTAGACGCCGAGCGTGCCGTCCAGCAGGCCGGCCCATACGGCTTCCTGCGAGGCCTTGTCGCGCGGCGGCGGGCTGCAGCAGAACTTGGCACCCTCCACGCCGGGCAGGTCGATGTTGGAGGCCTCCAGGAAGAGGTACTGGGGGCAGCTCTCGGCATGCACCTGCGCGCCCAGGCGGCGCGCCTGGCGGAGCACCTCGACCGTCTCGGCGCCCGCGACGTGCACGATCAGGATCGGCACGTCCACCAGCCGCGACAACTGGATCGCGCGGTTGGTGGCCTCGGCCTCGGCGAGCGGGTCGTGCGACACGCCATGGAACTTCGGCGCCGTGTGGCCCCGTTCGAGCAGGCGCCGGGCGATCCAGCGGATCATGTCGTGGTTCTCGGCGTGCACCATGACCATCGCACCCTCCTGGCCGGCCGTGGACATGACGTCCAGCAGCGCGTGGTCGTCGAGCTTGAGCAGGTCGTAGGTCATGTAGACCTTCAGCGACGTGATGCCCTCGCGGATCGCCTGCGGCAGGTGCACCGCCAGCGCCTCCTCGTCGGGACGCGTGAGGATCAGGTGGAATCCGTAGTCGATGACGGCCTTCTCGCTCGCCCGCCGGGCGTAGTCGGCGAGGACCTGCGGAATGCTGTCCTTGCGGTGCTGGGCGGCGAACGAGAGGACGGTGGTCGTACCGCCGAAGGCGGCGGACACCGTGCCAGAGTAGAAGTCGTCGGCACACATCAGCCCCATGCCGGAGAGCTGCTCGATGTGGCAATGGCTGTCGATCCCGCCGGGCAGCACCCATCGACCGCGTGCGTCGATGTCTTCCCGTCCCGGAGCCAGGCCGGTGCCGATGGCGGCGATGCGCCCGTCGGTCACACCGATGTCGCCTTCGATGCAGCCGGTGGCATTGCAGATCCGGCCGCCCCGGATGGTCAGGTCAAATGAGGAGTTCATGTTTCTTGTGTGCAGGCGTTGGCGAAAGCCCGGATTGCTCGTGCGCCGGAGCGCAGAGCCGGGTTGTCGTTGCAGACCCGGCGGCCGTCACTGGATGGCTGCAGCCGCAGGCGGATTCCGGCGCGTCGGGTGGTGGTGATTCATGACGAAGGCCTGCACAGGTGAAGCGATGAAGGAAATTATTTCGATCGCGTCAGGCCTTGTCGCGTGCCTTTTTATGCAGCAGCCATAACCTGCTGTTAAGTGGTCGTGCCCTGGTGCACCTGTGCACCTTCCTGGGGCGTCGATGTCTCATGGCCATGCATCAGGGCGCGCAGGTCGGTGATGAACGATTGGGCGATCTGCGACAGCGGTTCGAAACGCAGATGCATCAGCGTTGCATGAACCAGCGGCGTCCCGTGGACCGGCCGGACGACGAGGCGATGGTTCGTCCAGCTGCGCACCGAGAACTCGTCGACCAGCGCGATGCCGGCCCCCGCCTGCACCATCGCATAGGCGTTCTGCGGCGACCCGACCTCCACGGCCGCGCGCACCGTCTGCCCCGCCGATTCGAAGAGCTGGGCCACCATGCGGCCGAAGTAGGTGCTGCGTTCGTACGACACCAGCGGCCACGGCATCAGGTCTTCCACGGAGAGGGTGGCAAGGCGCGCCAGCGGGTGGTCGTAGGGGCAGACGCACACCAGCCGCGCCGAGCCGAGCGGCGCGGCGATCAGGTTGGGATGGTCGACCGGCCGAAGCGTCACCGCCAGGTCGGCCTGCTGGTTGAGCACGCGCTCCATCAGCGGCGCGGGGCCCAGATACTGGAACGTGACCTTGACGTTGGCATGGCGCTGGCGGAAGCGCGTCACGGCCTGCGGAACGATCATCTGGCCCACGCTGGGACTCGAGACGATGTTCAGGATCCCGTCGCTGTTGTCGCGCAGTTCCCGCGCCAGTTCGTTCACGCGATTGACGCCGGCGTATACCTGCTCGACCTCGCGGATCAGCTTCTTGGCCTCCGGCGTCGGATACAGCCGCCCCTTGATGCGCTCGAAGAGCGGAAACCCGACGCGGCTTTCGGTGTGCGAAAGCAGCCGGCTCACGGCCGGCTGGGAAACGCAGAGCAGTTCGGATGCGCCGGTGATGGAGCCGGTGGTCATCACGGCGCGAAAAACCTCGATCTGGCGGAGATTCAGGGACATGGCATGCAAGCTGCAAAACCGGGTGAGCAGATAACAGAACGTTAAGGGTGACCGACAACTTAGCAAGTGCCATGCCTCGGCCCGCGGCCTAGACTTTCCTCACGCCGCAACCCGCTGTACGCCATCACTGTCCGCCATGCCACGCACCCTCTACGTCATCAACCCCAACAGCAACGCCGACGTCACCGCGCAGCTCAGCGCAGCCGTGGAGCCGTTGAGGCGCGCGGGCGGGCCCGAGATACGGTGCGTGACCCTGGAAGCCGGCCCGCCCGGCGTGGAAACGCAGGCGCACGTGGACGCCGCGGCCCTGGCCGTCAACGGCTTCGCCGTGCGGCATGAAGCCGACGCGGCCGGCTTCGTGGTGGCCTGCTTCAGCGATCCGGGCGTGGCACAACTGCGCGAGCGTGTCGCGGTGCCGGTGCTCGGCATCAGCGAGTCGGCCGTGCTCACGGCGCTCACGCTGGGCCATCACTTCGGCGTGATCGCCATCCTGCCGGGCTCTATCCCGCGTCACTTGCGTGCGTGGGGGGCCATGGGCATCTCGCAGCGCTGCGTGGGTGAGATCGCGATCGGGCGGGGCGTATCCGCACTCGCCGACCGCGAAGCCACGCTGGCGGCCATGATCGACGCAGGCCGACGGCTGCGCGACGAACGCGGCGCGCATGTGCTGGTGATGGGCTGCGCCGGCATGGCCGGATTCAGGGCACCCGTTGCCGAGGCCTGCGGCCTGCCCGTGGTCGAGCCCACGCAGGCGGCCACGGCGATGGCACTGGGCCGTGTCCTGCTCGGCTGGTGAGCGCGCGACCAGCGGGGACAGCGCCAGCGATGACCCCGGTTCTCCTCGAGCCGCAGGCTAGGACTGCCGCGCCGCATCCCGACCTGCACCGGCGGCTGCACGCCATCCTGGGCGACGAAGGCCTGGTGCAGTGCGCGCAGGCGCAGTCACCCTACCTGAGCGATTGGCTCGGCAAGTGGCACGGGCGTGCTTCGCTCGTCGCCCGCCCGGTCGACACCGCGCAGACGGCGGCCGTGATGCGGGTGTGCCACGAGACGCACACGCCGGTCGTCACCCAAGGCGGCAACACCGGCATGAGCGGCGGCGCGACGCCTGACGCCAGCGGGGCGCAGGTCATCCTGAACACGGGCCGCCTGAATCGCATCCGTGCCGTCGACCCGCTCGACAACACGCTGGTGGCCGAAGCGGGCGTGCTGCTGGCCGAGGTCCGGCAGGCCGCGCAGGACGCCAATCGCTTGTTCCCGTTGAGCCTGGGTTCCGAAGGCAGCTGCACCATCGGCGGCAACCTGGCCACCAACGCGGGCGGCATTGCCGTGCTGCGCTACGGGAACATGCGCGAGCTTGCGCTGGGCCTGGAAGTGGTGCTGCCCGACGGCCGGATCTGGAACGGCTTGCGCGGCCTGCGAAAGGACAACAGCGGCTTCGACCTGCGGCAGATCATGATCGGCTCCGAAGGAACGCTGGGCGTGATCACGGCCGCCGTGCTGAAGCTGCTGCCGCGGCCGGTCGCGACGGCGACCGCGTGGGTGGGCGCAGACCGCCTGGGCTCGCTGGTGATGCTCCTGGCCACCATGCGCGAGCGCTGCGGAGAACGGCTTGCGGCCTTCGAGATGATGTCGGAGGAATCGCTCTCGCTGGTGCTCGCGCACGTGCCCGGGACGCGCGCGCCGCTGGCCGGGCGCCACGGGTTCCATGCCCTTGTCGAGCTGTCCGATACCTGCGCCTCGGGTCTCGATGCGCAACTCGAAGAAGCGCTGGGCGACGCGCTGCAGGCCGGCCTGGTCAGCGGTGTTGCGCTCAGCGCCACGCGCGCGCAGACACAGGACTTCTGGGCGCTGCGCAATGGCATCTCGCAAGCCCAGGCGCGGGCGGGTTGGGCGATCAGGCATGACATTTCCCTGCCGATTTCCGCGGTGGCAGGCTTCGTGTCCCGTGCCGACGAAGCGCTGCGCCGGCTCGCGCCCGATGTGCGCATCATCAACTTCGGCCACCTGGGCGACGGGAACCTGCACTACAACGTGCTGTTGCCACCGGACACCCCCAGCGCGGTCTGCGATGCCCGCCTGGTCGAATCCAATCGCGTGGTGCACGACCTGGTCGACCAGTACGAGGGAAGCATCAGTGCCGAGCACGGCGTGGGACAGCTTCGACGCGAAGACTTGCGGCGCTACAAGCCAGCTGTCGAGTACGAACTGATGATGCGGATCAAGCAGGCGCTCGACCCCAACCACCTGATGAACCCCGGGAAGATTTTTTGAGCCCGGTCTCCGCGCGGCGGCTGCGGCGTTGGCGCGAGCGCATTGCCGCTCGATGCCACCGGCCGTTGAAGCAGCCACTGCGGCAGCCGTGATCGGCCTTTCGGCAAGATCCACCACTCGCAGCACCATGAAGATCCTTTTCTGCAGCACGCATCCGCTTCACACGGCGGACTTCCTCGCCGATTTCCAGGCCGCGCTCCCGGCCGTCAAGTTCATCCACTGGCAGGAGGACATGCCCACGCAGGGTGCGGAACTGGCGGTGATCTTCCAGCCCCCGGACGCGCTGTACGCCCGCGAGCCGGGACTGCGCGCCGTCTTCAACCTGGGCGCGGGCGTCGATGCGCTGTTGCGCAACGCGGCCTTCCCCAGTTCATTGGCGTTGTATCGCCTCGAAGACGGAGGCATGTCGGCCCAGATCGCCGAATATGTGGTGCATGCCGTCTCCAGGATCGTGCGCCAGTTCGGCCGGTATGCCGACCAGGAGGCGGATCACCACTGGCATCAACTGACGGCGATCGACCGCCGCGAGTTTCCGATCGGCGTGCTGGGCATGGGCGTCATTGGCCGAAAGATCGCGACCACGCTGGCGCAGCTGGACTATGCCGTGACCGGCTGGTCGCGCAGCGGGCAGCCGCTGGAGGGCGTCGAGGTGTTCGGCGGCCAGTCTCGGATGGAGGCCTTCCTTGCGCGCAGCCGCATCGTGGTGAACATCCTTCCGCTGACATCGGAAACCTCGGGCATCCTCAATGCGCGGACGCTGGGCCGGCTGAAGGCACCCGCCCACCTGATCAACGTGGGGCGCGGCGAGCATCTGGTCGAGGAGGACCTGCTGGAGGTGATGGCATCCGGCTATGTGGAAAGCGCCGTGCTGGACGTGTTCCGGACCGAGCCGCTGCCCAAGGATCACCCCTTCTGGAGCCATCCGCGCATCAGCGTGACCCCGCACATCGCGGCGCAGACCGGCCGTCGCGAGACGGTGGCGCAGATCGCATCCAAGATCGAAGCCTATCTGGCGGGTCGCGCCGTGTCGGGGCTTGTGTCCCGCGAACTCGGCTACTGAGGGGCTGGCAATCGGGACGCGGCCGGCGCAATGCGGGATTCGCATTTGGTCATGCGGATTCCTTCGTTCGGCATGTGAACCTTCGTTCCTAGACTCGATGGCTCCCTTGTCGAGCGGTTCCCTCGCTCCCTGAAGCCGGGTGGAATCCCTTGTCATCCTTGCCCTCCCCATCTCCTGCGTCTCCCGCCGATCCCTTCGATGAAGACTTCGGCGGCCTCACTCAGACAGTCCACGCACTCGCCGGCTCGCTCGCCGCAACGGCCGTCGCGCGCGACCGGTCCGGCGGCACCGCATTGGCCGAGCGGCAGCTGCTGCGGCAAAGCGGGCTGCTGACGCTCGCCATCCCTTCGGCCTTCGGCGGGCAGCAGGCGGCATGGCCGCTGATCTTCCGCATCCTGCGCAGGTTCGCCCAGGCCGACAGTTCGCTCGCGCACCTGTTCGGCTTCCAGCACCTGCAGGTGGCGAGCATCCTGCTGTTCGGTTCGCAGGCGCAGCAGGCGCGCTACCTGGGCCAGGCGGTGGAGCACCGCTGGTTCTGGGGCAACGCGTGAATGCGCGCGACACGCGGCTCACCGCCACGCGCACGGGGCAGGGCCTCGAGATCGACGGCATCAAGGGCTTCTGCTCCGGTGCTTCGGATTCGGATGTGCTCAATGTCTCCGTCACCCTCGGCCCCGAGCCCACCGACCGTGTCTTCGCCGTGGTGCCGACCTCGCGTGCCGGCATCCGCGTGCACGACGACTGGGACAACATGGGCCAGCGACAGACCGACAGCGGCAGCGTCTCCTTCGAGCGCGTGCAGATCGCGCACGACGAGGTGCTCGGGCCGCCCGGCGTGGCTTCGAGCCCGCGCGCGACGCTGCGCAACCTGATCGGCCAGATCGTGCTCACCGAGATCTATCTCGGCAACGCACTAGGCGCGCTGCGCGAGGCCATCGGCTACCTGCGCACGCAGACGCAGCCCTGGCCCATGGCCGGCGTGACGCGCTCCGAGGACGACCGGATGCTGCAGCTGCGCGCTGGCGAGATGTGGTCGAGCTTGCGGGCCGCCACGGCGCTTTCGAACCTGGCCAACGAGCGCTTCCAGCAGGCGTGGGACCGCGGCAGCGAGCTGACCGCCGAGGAGCGTGCCACGCTGGCCGTGGACGTGGCCGCGGCGCGCACCCAGGCCGGCCGCGTGGCGCTGCAGGTGACCTCGCAGATCTTCGAACTCGTGGGCGCGCGCGGTACCGCGGCGCGTCACGGCTTCGACCGCTACTGGCGCAACGTGCGCGTGCACACGCTGCACGACCCGCTCGACTACCGGCACCAGAGCATCGGCGCATGGCTGCTGGCAGGCGTGGCGCCCAACCCGTACGGATACGGCTGACGGGATGCCGCGCAGCGCAGTTGCTCTTCCATTCCCGTTCCTTTCCGTCCTGTTTTTCTCCCGCTTCCTTCCGGATATCCGCATGACCTCTTCGCACTCCATCGACCGCCGCCAGTTCGGCCTCGGCCTAGCAGGCCTGGCGCTGGGCTCCTCCGCATGGGCCCAGCAGGCCGGCACCGAGAAGATCGTGGTCGCCGAGAGCCAGGGTTTCAGCTGGGCCATTCCCTATCTCGTCTCCAGCAAGAACTACTGGAAGAACCACGGCATCGAGGCGACCACGCTTCAGTTCACCTCGGGGCGGCTGGCATTCGACGCGGCCGTGGCCGGAAAGGCGCAGTTCGCCACCTCGACCGACAGCGTGGTGGGCCTGGCGGGCGCCAACGGCGTTCCGGCGGTGATCGTCGCGGAGTTCACGCGGCTGTCCAGCGGCATGGTGGTTGCAGCCCGCACCGATCGCGGCATCCAGACCGGCGCGCAGCTCAAGGGCAAGCGCGTGGCTACCACCATCGGCACCAGCGGCCACTACTTCCTGAGCCGCTTTCTCTCGCTGCATGGCCTGGCGCTGAAGGATGTGACGCTGGTGAACCTGCGCGGCCCCGATGCGGTCACCGCCGTGACGCGCGGCGACATCGACGCCTTCGCCTGGGGATGGGACTCCGGCCAGAAGGCGGTGGCCGACAGCGGCGGCAAGGTCAAGCTGCTGGACGATACCGGGCTGGAGAAGGTTTTTCTGAGCCACTACGTGCTCACGGCCAGCGAATCGCTGGTGCAGGGCAAGCCGAAGCTGATCGAGGCAGCGGTACGCAGCCTGCTTGACGCCGAGAAGTTCTACCGCGCCCAGACCTCGGACGCGATCGCGCTGGTTGCGGAGCGCACCAAGGCCACGGTGGAAGTCACCAAGGCCGGGCTGGACACCGTCTCCGTCGGCGTACGGCTGGACAACCGCCTGCTCGATGACCTGGTGCTCAACGCGCAGTGGGCCATCGAGGCCGGCCTGGCGACGCAGCCGAAGGAAGACCTGCGCACGCTCTACCGCAGGCTGATCTATGCCGACGCACTGAAGGCCGCCGCACCCGAGCGCGTGGCGCTGGGTTGAGCGCGAGATGAATGCATCGGTGAAACGGGCGGAGGCGGGCCGCCCCGCAGTGAGCATCCGCGACGCCTCGAGGCTCTACGCCTCTTCGGGCGGCGAGCTCAACTGGGCGATGACGGGCGTGGACCTGGACATCGGCGCGGGCGAGTTCGTCTGCGCCATCGGCCCGAGCGGATGCGGCAAGACCACGCTGCTCAACACCATCGCGGGGTTCATCAAACCCACGACCGGTTCGGTCGTGGCCGGCGGGCAACCCGTGACCGGCCCCGGCGCCGACCGTGGTGTGGTCTTCCAGGAGTACGCGCTCTTCCCGTGGCTCACCGCGCGCCGCAACATCGAGTTCGGCCTGAAGATGCAGGGCCTTGATGGTCCGGCACGGCGCGCCCGTGCCGACGAGCTGCTGGCGCTCACCGGCCTTTCGCACGCGGCCGGCCGCTATCCCTTCGAGCTTTCGGGCGGCATGCGCCAGCGCATCGCGGTGGCGCGCGCACTCGCAACGCGTCCCAGGGTGCTGCTGATGGACGAGCCTTTCGCCGCCATCGATGCGCTCACCCGCGCCAGCTTGCAGAGAGAGCTGTTGCGCATCTGGCAGGAACTCCGGCTCTCGGTCTTCTTCATCACGCACAACATCGAAGAGGCGGTGTTCCTCGCGCAGCGCGTGGTGGTGATGAGCGCCCATCCAGGCCGCATCCGCGAGATCGTCGACATCAAGCTGCCTTATCCGCGCAACCGGGCAGATCCGGCCTTCGGCGCGCTGTACGAGCGCATCAGCGCCGCCTTCGCGCAGAACGAGGAGGCGACGCAATGAGCGCCGCGCAGAACGATATTCGCGAGCTCGGCGCGAGCGAGCAGGAGGGCACCGCGGCATCCGATGCGCGCAAGCTCGCGATCGAGCGCGACTTCCGGCGCGAGCAGCTCGCGCAGCGCCGTCGCGGGCGGCGCCGCCAGCTGCTGCTGGGCGCCGGCGGCGTGCTCGCCTTCCTCGCGGCATGGGAGATCGCGCCGCGCGTGATTCCGGGCATCAACACCAAGATGTTCCCGCCGCCGTCGCAGGTGGCCGGCGTGTTCGTGGAGATGACTTTCCGCACCGGCGAGATCTGGCCGCACGTGGGCGCGAGCCTGCTGCGGGCGCTGTGGGGCTTCCTGCTTGGCGCGTCCTGCGGCATCGTCGCGGGCGTGCTGACGGGGCGCAGCGCGACGCTGCGGCAGTTCACCGACCCGGTACTGCACGGGCTGCGTGCCATTCCGGCCATCGCGATCGTCCCGCTGGCCATCGTGTGGTTCGGACTCGGCGACCTGTCGAAGGTCATGCTGATCGCGTGGGGCGCGTTCTTCCCGGTCTGGGTCAACACCTTCATCGGCGTGCGCGACATCCCGGTGGTCTACCTGCGTTCGGCCGCCGCGCTCGGGGCCGGCCCGCTCGCGACCATGGTGCAGGTCGCGCTGCCGGCTGCGCTGCCTTTCGTCTTCGCGGGGCTGAGGCAGGCCACGGCCGTCTCCTTCGTGGTGCTGGTGGCGGCCGAGCTCGTCGGCGCGGAGCAGGGGCTGGGCTTCCTGATCTCGTTCGCACACCTGGTCTTCCGGGTCGACATCATGTTCGTCGGGCTGCTTTTTCTGGGTGCCATCGGCTTCCTGGCTGACCAGCTCTTCGCCTGGCTCCTGCATCGCTTCTTTCCGTGGTACGGCGCCGATGCGCGGCGCTGACCTGATCCTGCAGGGCGGACAAGTCCTCACCATGGTGCCGGGCGCACGGCCGGCGCAGGCTGTGGCCCTCTCGGGCGATCGCGTGCTCGCGGTCGGCAGCGATGCGGAGGTGGCGAGCAGGCGCGGCCCCGACACCCGCGTGATCGACCTCGGCGGACGCACGCTGGTGCCGGGCCTGATAGACGCCCACGCGCACATGGAGCGCGAAGGGCTCAAGACCTTGCGGCCCAGCCTCGCGCATGCCCGCAGCATCGCGGATGTGCTCGACGTCGTTGCGGCCGAGGCGGCGCGCAAGCCGCCGGGCAGCTGGATCGTCACCATGCCGGTGGGGCAGCCGCCGTTCTACTTCGGCGGTCCCTCGAACCTGGCCGAGGGGCGCATGCCCGATCGCCACGAGCTCGATGCCGCGGCGCCCGACCACCTCGTCTACATCCCGGGCCTGTTCGGCAACTGGGGCGTGCCGCCGGGACACAGCGCGCTCAACAGCCGCGCGCTGGCGCTGCACCGCATCGACGACGCGACCTGCCCCGACTGCAGCGGGCTCACCATCGAGCTCGGCGCCGACGGTCAGCCGAACGGCGTGATCGTGGAGACCAACAAGCGCCCGCTGATCGAGTTCTCCATCCTCACGCAAGTGCCGGCCTTCGGCTTCGAGGACCGGCTCGAAGGGCTCAGGCGCTCGCTGCCGCTGTATCACGCCTTCGGTACCACCAGCATCTACGAGGGTCACGGCTCCTCACCCGAGACCATCGCGGTGTATCGCCGCCTGTGGGAGGAGGGCGGCCTCACGATGCGCACGCGCCTGTGCGTGAGCCCGACGTGGTCGAACGTGCAGGAGGCCCGGCTCGCGATGCGCGACTGGCTCTCGTATGCGCGCGGGCGTGGCACGGGCGATCCGATGCTGTCGGTCGGCGGCGTGTACATCGGGCTGGGCGGCGACAAGGCTGCCGCCGGCGCAGTGCGCCGCGCGCTGCCCAACACCGGCTGGATGGGCTTCGTCGAGTGGGCCAACCGCATCGAGGATTTCAGCGACTACGCATGGCTGGCCGCCGAATACGACCTGCGCGTGCACAGCGTGGTGGTCGACCGGCTCGCCGAGGTGCTCGACGTGTTCGAGGCCATCGACGCGCGCTTTCCGCTCGCGGCGCGGCGATGGGTGGTCGAGCACGTGGGCCATGTCACCGCCGAAGACATCGGGCGCGTGCGGCGGCTCGGACTCATGGTCACCAGCATCCCCTTCTACATGCTGTGGAAGAACGGCGCCTCGCGTCTTTCCGACGAGGCGCGGCAGGAGCAGTTCCTGCCGCAGCGCGCGTTGCTGGAGGCCGGGCTGCCGCTGGCGGCCGGCAGCGACAACATCCCGGTGAGCCTGTTCACCGCGGCCTGGGCTTCGGTCGCGCGGCAGGAGCGCACCACGGGCCGGGCCATCGGCCCCGGCCAGGCGCTCGACCGGCTGCAGGCGCTGCAGACCGTCACCCGCAATGGCGCCTTCCTCAGCTTCGAGGAGGACTGCAAGGGCACGCTGGCTCCGAGCCATTGGGCCGACCTCGCCGTGCTCGACGCCGATCCGCTCACCGTGCCCGTGGACGCGCTCGCGCACATCCGCGCGGAGCTGACGCTGGTCGGCGGTCGCGCGGTCCACGGCCAACCCTTTCTGCAGGCACAGTCTTCATGAGTTCCATCGGCACCGACATTCCCCTGCGCGGCCAGGCCCTGCGCAACGCGACCGCAACGACGCGCGAAGGCGCGCCTGCGCATGCGTCGTCCATCGGCAGCGCCATCTCCATCCGGGGACTGAGCAGGCGCTTCGGCCGCTTCACCGCGGTGGACGACGTCGACCTGCAGATCGAGCCTGGCGAGTTCATCACGCTGCTGGGTCCGAGCGGCAGCGGCAAGACCACGCTCCTGGGCGCCATCGCCGGCTTCGCCGAGGTGGATGCGGGCGACATCCTGGTGGACGGCCGCTCGGTGCGCGGGGTGCCGCCGCACCGGCGCGGCTTCGGCATGGTGTTCCAGTACTACGCGCTGTTCCCGCACATGACGGTGGCGCAGAACGTGGGCTTTCCGTTGCGCATGGCGGGCCTCGGCCGTGCGGAGAGCGCACGGCGCATCGGCGAGACGCTGGAGCTGCTGCACCTGGGCGACTATGCCGAGCGACTGCCCGCGCAGCTCAGCGGCGGGCAGCAGCAGCGGGTGGCCATCGCGCGCGCCATCGTGCGCCGCCCGCCGGTGGTGCTGATGGACGAGCCGCTGAGCGCGCTCGACCGGCGCCTGCGCGAGGCGATCCAGATCGAGATCCGCGCGCTTCATCGCACGCTCGGCACCACCATCGTCTTCGTCACCCACGACCAGGGCGAGGCGCTGGCACTGAGCGACCGCATCGCGGTGCTGGACCAAGGCCGGATCGTGCAGGTCGGCACGCCCGGCACGCTGTATCGGCGGCCGGGCAGCGAGTTCGTGGCGCGCTTCGTCGGCGAATCCAACGTGCTCAACGCCCGCGTGATGCGCGTGCAGGGAGAAGATGTCGTTCTGCAGGCTGGCGACGAGCACCTGTTCGAGGCGCGCCATGCGGGCGCCGCGCTGGCGCCGGGCCAGCAGGTCAAGGTGCTGGTGCGGCCCGAGCGCGTGGCGCTGGTGGCACCAGGCACGCCGGGCGCGCTGGCCGCCACGGTCGAATCGACCGTGTTCCTCGGCGAGATCCTGCGCATCGATGCCGTGCTGGCCTCGGGCGACCGGGTGCAGGTGCGCTGCCTCGATCCGCGCGATGCCCGGCAGCCGCGCACCGGCGAGGCGGTGCACCTGGCCTGGCACGCGGGCGACGCGTGGGTGCTCGCATGAGCGCGGCGGCAGCAGCCCCGGCGCGGCCGGCCCTGGCGGCGCGGCTCGACCTGCGCAACCCGGCATGGCTGCTCGCGCCGGTGCTGCTGTTCTTCGCGTTCTTCTACATCCTTCCGCTCGTCGACCTGCTGCACCTGAGCGTGGCGGGCGATGCCGGTGTCTCGTACTACGCGCGCGTCTTCGAGGTGCCGCTGTACCGCGATTCGCTGCTGCGCACCTTCGGCATCGCCGCCGCGGTGGCCGCGCTGTGCGCGCTCTTCGGCTATCCGACGGCGCTGCTGATCCACCGCGCGCGCGGCACCTGGAAGCTGGTGCTGACGGCTGCGGTGGTGCTGCCGTACTTCATCTCGGTGCTGATCCGTACCTACTCGTGGATGGTGCTGCTCGGGCGCAACGGGCCGATCAACAAGCTGCTGCTCGCACTGGGCCTGGTCGACGCGCCGCTGCCGCTGATCTTCAACCGCGCCTCGGTGCTGATCTCGATCAGCGCGGTGCTGCTGCCGCTGCTGGTGCTCACCGTGGGCGGCAGCCTGGCGCGCATCGATCCGCTGGTGCAGCGCGCCGCGACCGCCAGCGGGGCAGGGCCGCTCGCGGTGTTCTGGCGCGTGCTCTTTCCGCAGACGCTGCCCGGCCTGCTGGCGGGCGTGCTGCTGGTCTTCATCTCGGCGCTGGGCTTCTTCATCACGCCTTCGCTGCTGGGCGGACCGGCCGATCAGATGTTCGCGATGCACATCACGCAGCAGGCCGATTTCCTGGCCAGCGGCGGCTTCCTGCAGGCGCTGGCGACGGTGCTGCTGGCGGTAACGCTGCTGGTCGTCGCGCTCGCGGCGCGTTTTCTGGGGCTGGAATTCATCTGGGGCGGCCAGCGCGCGGGCAAGGCGCCGCGCGAAGCCGCGCACGGCCCGCAGCCGTCGTGGCGGCGCGCGGTGCTCGAGCGCGCGGCCGACCTGTTCGGCTGGCCGCTGCTGCGCGCGCTCGGCCTCGTGCCGTCGTGGCTCGGCCGGCTGGTGTCTGGCGGGCTGGCCGCGATGGCCTACGCGACCTTGCTGCTGCCCATCGGGGTGGCCGCGCTCATTTCGTTCAGCGACTCGGCCTACATGCGCTTTCCGCCGCCGGCCTATTCGCTGCGGTGGTACGAGAAGTTCCTGTCCGACCCGGCCTGGATGTCGTCGCTCGGCACCTCGGTGGCGGTCGCGCTGCTCGCGACCGCGATCTCCGTGGTGCTGGGCACGGCCGCCGCATTCGGCCTGGTGCGGTCCTCGCTGCCGGCCAAGTCGGCCTGGATGACCTTGCTGGTGAGCCCGATGATCGTGCCCGGCGTGGTGCTCGGCCTCTCGCTCTACAGCCTGTTCCTGCGCGCTGATCTCGCGGGCAGCGTGACCGGACTCGCGGCGGCGCACGCCATCGGCGGCATACCGCTGGTGCTGGTGATCGTCGCGGCGAGCCTGCAGGCGGTGGATGTCCGCCAGGAGCAGGCCGCGGCCGTGCATGGCGCCTCGCCGTGGCGGGTGTTCCGTTTCGTCACGCTGCCGGCGATCCGCCCGGGTGTGCTCGCGGCGTCGTTCTTCGCGTTCCTGCATTCCTTCGACGACCTCGTGCTCTCGATGTTTCTCAGCGGGGCGCGCATGACGACGCTGCCGCTGCGGCTGTGGGGCAACGTCAACTACAAGCTCGACCCGGTGCCGGCGGTGGTGGCGACCTTCGAGGTCGCGCTGATCGTCGTCGGCCTGTTCTTCGCGCGCTCCGCGTGGGCTGCGCGCCAGCGGCGCTGAGCGCCACGTTCCAACGCATTCCACCGAATCCCTGTCATTCCCTTGTTCGTCATTCGCAGAAAGAAAGCATCCGCATGAAGCAGAGAAAAAGAAGCACCCGCCCGCTGCAGGCCCTGGCCGCGCTCGCGATCGCGCTGGGCAGCGCCTGTGGCGTCGGTCCGGCCTGGAGCCAGTCGAACGAAGTCGTCACGCAGGACCCCGGCGGCACCTACGGCGAGAACCTGCGCCGGCTGGTGTACGACCCGTTCACCAAGGACACCGGCATCAAGGTGCTGACCGTGCAGGAGGCCCGCGGCGGCCCGCGCGTCAAGGCGCAGGTGGAGGCGACGCGCACCGAGTGGGACCTGAGCTTCATCTTCGACCAGGAAGTGCGCCTTCTCGACCCCTATCTTGCCGAGATCGACTACAAGAAGCTGTCGCCGGAGGCGCAGAAGACCGTTGCCTCGCTGCCCAAGGAAGCAGTGCGGCCCAAGGGCGTGGCGCTGCAGGTGATCGGCGTGGCGCTGGTCTACAACAAGGAAGCGTTCCCGTCGAAGAAGTATCCGAAGACCTGGGCCGACTTCTGGAACGTGAAGGACTTCCCGGGCAAGCGCTGCCTGCCGCAGTGGTCGCGCTTCGTGTTCGAGTCGGCGCTGTTGGCCGATGGCGTGCCGGCCGACAAGATCTATCCGGTGGACTTCGAGCGTGCGCTGCGCAAGATCGCGGAGATCAAGCCGCACGTGGTCAAGTGGTGGCTGACCAACTCGCAGGCACCGCAACTGCTGCTGGACGGCGAGGCCTCGGCCTGCCTCTCTTACACCGGCCCGGTCGCCCGCCTGAAGAAGGAAGACGCCAACGCGCCGCTGGAGCTGACTTGGGACCAGGCCTTCACCTACTACGACTTCTTCTCGATCCCGAAAGACGCGCCGCACTACGACGCCGCGCTCAAGCTGCTGTCGTTCCGCCTCGACGCGCAGCGCGCGGCACGCCTGGCCGAAGCCACCAGCGTTGCGCTGCCGTCGCCCCGCGTCTACGCGGCCGCAGACCCGAAGCTGCGCGACTACTGGACCAACAGCCCCGAGGTGGAGAAGAAGGCGATCAAGTGGAACGCCGACTTCTGGGGTGCCAAGGCACCGGACGGCACCACCAACGAGGAATACGCCCAGCAGAAGCTCAACCAGCTGCTGGCACGCTGAGCGGCGCGGCTTCCCTTGCCGCGGCGGCAGTGGGTTGACGCAAGACGGACAGCCTCGGACAACGACGAGGCCGTTCAACCAGGAAAATCAGGTAGCCGGTGCTTCTTCCGGTGCGCGCCGAGGCACATCGCCAAAAGCCGCCATCGTGGAAAGCACGGCTCGTGCCTGCTAGGCTGCAGCGCAGGACGCCAACAGTCCAAGCCTGCCCCCCAACAGCTGAACCTGAATTTTCGAGAGCCATGCATCGCAAACCGCATCTGCCCCAAAAACTCTGCCTGTGCTGCGGCCGGCCCTTTGCCTGGCGCAAAAAGTGGGCCGAGGTGTGGGACGACGTCAAGTACTGCTCCGAGCGCTGCCGCCGCAACCGCGCAAACCCGCCACCGCAGGGAACGCCGTCGTGAGCGCTTCCGCCCATACCATGCGGCTGGTGCTGGGCGACCAGCTCAACCCCGGGCACAGCTGGTTTGCCCAACGAGACCCGCAGGTGGTCTACGTGCTGATGGAGGTGCGCCAGGAAACCGACTACGTGCTCCACCATGCCCAGAAGCTCCTGGCCATATTCGCCGCCATGCGCGACTTCGCGCGCCAGTTGCGCGCCGCCGGGCACCGCGTGCGCTATGTGGCGCTGGACGACGCGAGCAACCGGCAGTCCATTCCTGCCAACCTGGCGGTGCTGGCCGCGCACTACGGTGCCCAGAAAATCCAGTGGCAACAACCCGACGAATGGCGGCTGGATGCGCAATTGCTGGAATGGGCCGCTACACAGCCCCAGGCCTGGGAAGTGGTCGACAGCGAGCATTTCCTGACACAGCGCGGCGAACTCGCAGCGCTGATGCGCGGCCGCAAGCAATGGCTCATGGAGCACTTCTACCGCCATATGCGGCGTCGCTGGCAGGTGCTGCTGGATGCTGGCGGCGAACCCGAAGGCGGGCAATGGAACTTTGACCACGACAACCGCAAGCGCTGGCCCGGCACGCCGCCCGAGCCCGCCGATTGGCGCCCCCAGCACGACCACAGCGTTTTGTGGGACATGGTTCAACGCGCGGGTGTCGCGAGTTTTGGCGACCCGCAGGCCGCTGTCCTGCGCTGGCCCCTGAACCGCGACGAAGCCCTGGCCTGCCTGGATGCCTTCATAGCCACGGCGCTGCCGCATTTCGGGGAATACGAGGACGCTCTCGCCAGCAGCGCACCGCGCTTGTTTCATTCGCTGCTGTCGTTCGCACTGAACGTGAAGATGCTGCATCCGCTGGAAGTGGTGCGGCGCGCCGAGAGCGCCTGGCGCGCTGGCCAGGCGCCGTTGGCGGCCGTGGAGGGGTTCGTGCGCCAGATTCTGGGTTGGCGCGAATACGTGCGCGGCATCTACTGGGCACACATGCCGGGGTACGAGGCGCACAACGCACTGGCGCATCGCGCACCGCTGCCGCAGTGGTTCTGGAGCGGCGACACGCGCATGCGCTGCCTGCACCTGGCCATCACCCAGTCGCTGCAGACCGCCCATGCCCACCACATCCAGCGGCTAATGGTGATCGGCAATTTCGCGCTGCTCGCCGGATTGGAACCGCAGGCGCTGCACCGCTGGTACCTGGGCATCTACATCGACGCCTTCGAGTGGGTGGAGCTGCCCAACACGCTGGGCATGAGCCAGCGCGCCGATGGCGGCCTGATCGCCACCAAGCCCTATGTGAGCAGCGCCGCCTACTTGCAGCGCATGGGCGATTACTGCAAGGGTTGCGCTTACGACCCGGCCCAGAAAACCGGCGAACGTGCCTGCCCCTTCAACGCGCTGTACTGGGACTTTTTCGAGCGCCACGCCCCGGCGCTGGAAGGCAACCCGCGCCTTGCCCTCGTCTACCGCCAACTGCAAAAGATGCCCGGCACGCAGCGCGAGGCCTTGCGCACGCAGGCTGGGCAGCTGCGCGAGCGGCTGGATGCGTTGTAGCTACCGGACGATGTGCATCCTGTCTACCGGGGTGGCTCATCGAGCGGCCGGCAGACTTCCAGCACCAGTGCGCGCAGCCACCGATGCGCAGGATCGCGGTCAAGACGCGGATGCCACATCTGCGAGACGGTGATCTGCTGCGTGGGTACCGGCAGCGGGAACGAGCACAGCGTGCCCCGCGTCCTCAGGTGCTCAAAGTACGAAGACGGTATCAATGCAACCAGGTCGGTCTCTGCCGCGATCGACAGGGCTGTGCTGAAGCTGGGCACCACGACCGCGGTATTGCGAACCAGGCCCATCGCTTCAAGCGCGTTGTCCACCGGTCCCTCGGTCCGGCCGTGGCGCGAAGTGACCACGTGGTCGCAGGCGGCGTAGCGTTCGGCAGTGACCTCGGGTTCGGCGAGCAGAGGGTGGCCTTGGCGCACCACCGCGACGAATCGGTCGCGAAAGAGCGCCTGCACGCGTACCTCCGGACCCGAATCGCCGAGAACGCCGACATCCAGATCGAGCAGTCCCTCGCGCAGCGGGCGAACGTCCTTGTCGGGCTTGGGTGCGAAGCGCAGGCGAACGCGGGGCGCGTCGTGTGCCGCGCGAGCCACCAAGCGATGGGCGAAGGCCTCGATGAAGCCGTCGTTGGCCCGTATGGTGAACAGGCGCCGGAGCGTGCGGGGATCCATGCTCGCGCCAGCGGTCTGAAGCACCGCGCGCGACTCCTGCACCAAGTCCCTGACGCGGTCGCGAAGCGTCAGCGCATGCGGCGTGAGCACCATTGCGCGGCCCGCGCGCACGAGGAGCTGGTCTCCGGTCGATTCCCGCAACCGCGCGAGTGCGCGGCTCATTGCCGACTCGCTCAGGCCCAGGCGCTCGGCGGCTTTCGCGACGCTGCCCTCGGAAAGAAGTGCGTTCAACGCAAACAGCAGGTTCAGGTCGGCTTCTGTCGGCATGCCCGAACCTAGCACGGCCGAGAGGATTTCGACAGGCGCCCCATGCAGGGACAAGCTGCGCGCCGCGCGCTGTGCAAGCCGTGCGTGCAGTCCTAAGCTGGCCTGGCGCAATAGAGCGTGACCCTTCCAGTTGTCCAATCATGTTGTCACCCACGCTTCGACCGAACCCTTCCTCCACCATCGCCCGCGCCGTCGAAGGCCGGGAGGCGAACGACCTGAATGCCGTGCACGATGCCGATGGCCTGCCTCAGCCGCGGCGCTACGCAGCCGTCGCCGCGATCCTGGGCGCGGTCGTGCTGGTGGTGCTCGATGGCGCAATCGCCAACATCGCGCTGCCAGGCATTGCGCAGCAATTGCAGGCGACACCCGCCGATGCCGTCTGGATCATCACGGCCTACCAGCTGGCCGTGGTCATGTTCCTGTTGCCGGCTTCCGCTGTCGGGGAGCGGTTCGGATATAGGCGGGTCTTTGCCGGTGGTGTGGCGCTGTTCACCGCGGCGTCGGTGTTGTGCGCGGTGGCGCCGTCGTTGCCTTGGCTCGTGGCCGCGAGGTGCCTCCAGGGCCTGGGCAGTGCAGCCGTGATGCCCCTCGGGCTGGCGCTTTTGCGCTTCACCTATCCGCATCGATTGCTGGCGCGCTCGATCGCCTGGAACGCACTCGCGGTCGCGGCCGCTTCCGCATCGGGGCCTACCCTGGGCGCCTTCATACTCTCCGCGGCAAGCTGGCCCTGGCTCTTTGCCGTGAATCTGCCGATCGGCCTCGTTGTGCTCGCAGCCTGCGCGGGGTTGCCGAGCCCGCCGCGCTCGGTGCGTCGCATCGACGTGTGGAGCATCGCGCTCAACGCGGTCATGTTCGCCTCCTTCGTGCTGGGGAGTGACCGGCTGGTGGTGCATCCGTTGCACGGCGGCGCGTTGCTTGCCATGTCGGCCCTTTGCATGGTCCTGCTGGTACGGCGCGAGATGCCGAAGGCGGCGCCGCTGGTTCCGTTGGACCTGCTGCGCGTGCATTCCTTCCGGATCTCGGTGATTGCCTCCGTCTGCTGCTTTACAGGCCAGATGGCCAGCCTCGTGGCGCTGCCGTTCTATATCCAGCACGAACTGGGTCAGAGCGCGGTGACCGCCGGGCTCTTGATGACCCCGTGGCCCCTGGCGGTGATGCTGGCCGCGCCGCTGTCGGCACGCCTGGCCCAGCGAGTGCCGAGTGCATGGCTGTGCGCGGCCGGAAGCGCGTGCTTCGCAAACGGCCTGGCCCTGTGTGCCCTGTGGCCGCTGCACGGAAACCCGGTTCTGCCGATCGCCTTGTTCACGAGCCTCGCCGGTCTGGGCTTCGGCTTCTTTCAGACACCGAACAACCAGAACATGTTGCTCTCGGCACCCAAGGACCGCAGCGGCGCGGCCGGTGGCGCGCAAGGCACCGCACGGCTCACGGGGCTGACGCTCGGCAGCTTGCTGATGAGCTTGATGTTCGGGATGCTGCCGTCCCACGGCGCAGTGCACTGGGGCCTGGCGATCGCGGCTCTGGCTGCGTTGATGGCGAGTGTGGCGAGCCTGGTCAGAAGCCCAGCAAGGGCTCGCGCCACGTGATCGGAGAAGCGCGATCGCTCAGTCGATGGATTCGGCCACGCGCCGCCGTAAGCCAACTCCGCGGGTAAGCCGAAACTGGCCTACAGATGGATGCCGCCGCCGCGTACGCTGCAAGCGTCGGAAGCAGCTAGTGTGAGTGGTTCCTAAACCATCAACAACACAAGGACCTGTGATGAAGACTTCATTCGCTTTGATTGCGGCGACGACCGCCGTTGCATTGCTCACCATGGCCGGCACCGCAGACGCCAAAGGCTGCATCAAGGGTGCGGTGGTAGGCGGCGTGGGCGGGCATGTCGCTGGGCATCACGGCCTGATCGGCGCTGCTGGCGGTTGCGTGGTGGGGCGGCATATGGCCAACAAGAAGGAAAAAGAAGCCGAAGCGGCGGCCGCCGCGCAGAGGGCTCCTGCAGACCCCTCATCCAATAGTCAAGTCAAGCAGTAGGCCAGTGCTGCACTGCCTGCATGACGTATCAGCCCGGTGAGGCCGGGGAGTTGGCCAGCATGTCATCCCGGGTGTAGGGACGCTCCCGGTTTGCCAGCTTGGCCGCAATCACCTCGAGAGCGTCTTGGGTCGGCGCCGGACGGCCCTGCGAAAGCAGGGCAATCAGCAAGACCATGGCAGTCAGCGGCCAGCGCTTGCCTCGAGGAAGAGAAACCAGCCGGCTGTGGCACCACAAAAAGCCGGTGCTGACAATGGTGCCCAGCGCGGCACCCGCGATGACCTCCGAGTTCGAATGCACCTCCAGCGCCAGGCGCGAGATGCCAATGCTGATGGCCAAGCACCAGCCCAGTGCTGCGGCGATCAGTCGCCGCCGTTGCGTCATGTGCGGCACAGCCATCCACAGCAGTACCGGCCATACGCTCGTGGCCAGCGCAGTGTGGCCACTGAAGCCGGTGAAGTTGAACTTTGCGCTGCCGATGCCCCAGCCCATGAAGGCGAGTTTCGACAGCATGACGATGAGCCCGCAGGCGCCAAACATCAGGACCCAGTGCAGGGCAGCCGTACGCGAGCCTTTGCCAAGGAAGAGCCACAGCGCCATCAGCAGCCCGACAGGCAAGAGAAATCCGCTGTCACCCAACGAGGTGAACGCCTGCCAGAAGCTGTGCATGTGGTTGGGGGCGCGATACAAGAGGCTACGACAGCGTCGGCCTGCTTCTTCGCTCCCGAGCTCGCGTCACGCGCCCGTTGCGGCCAATTGCTCCAATGTCTTCCCGGCCGCCAGCGCTTCTTTCAGCCAGCGGGGCTTGGGGCCGAAGCCGGACCACGTGTTTCCAGCTTCATCGCGATATGCCGTGGCGCTGCGCTTTTTAGCAGGCGCGCCTTTGGCCTTCCTGGGTGCCTTCGCTGCTTTTGCAGGCGCAGGCCCGCTGGGCGGCGCGAAGTCCTGGAGTGACTTGCCGGCAGCCAGCGCCGCCTTCAACCATTGCGGGCGCGGGCCACGGCCGCCCCAGGTGTTGCCGAGGCCGTCCGAATAGGCCGGAGCACCGGTGGAGCCCGCATTGCGCCCGTCGACCTTTTTTGTCTTTCGCGGTATGTCGCCATAGCCGAGTTGCCTTGCAGTCAACCCGTAATGGGCAATGGCCTCTTTGATGCGGGCGACGACGCCCTCTATCTCCTGGGCTCGAAGCTCGTCGGCTTGCCGTTGCAGTGCCTCGATCTGCTTCTGAATTTGCGCGTAGCTTTTCTGAGCCATGGGTATACCTAATTTATGTGAGTCCAGGGCGCGACTTTAATCCTATTTGCAAGTGTTGCTGTTAGTCGACTCTGAGTGGAGCCGGCATGCGATATCGGGAGAAGCTCTACATAAACAAGTGCTTCATGCGCCCGATCGGCACTAATCAAGCATTTGCCCGGCGCGTGGATTTTGTAGGTGCAAGCAGCCGTTCCGGGTTTTGCAGGACCAGTTCCTCGAATGTTCGGCGAACCTCCGCCATGGCATCGACTGCGATCGTCGTCGGGTTGCCCAAGCGTCGCGTGACGATTCCGATCGAACGCAGGGGCCCATCCTCGATGTCGACCTTCTGCAGTCGGAGCAACGGCATGGCCGCCAAATAAGGAAGCACCGCGACTCCCAAACCTTCAGTCACGAACGCGGCCACGGTGCCCAGTTGATCGAATTGCATCTTCGGCCGGAATTCAATGCCGCGCTGCAGATAGGCGGCGCTGATGTAGCGCATTGCCGTGCTGTTGTCCGTCATTGTGATGAGCGGCAGGGAAATCATTTCTTCCAGGCACACGACTGGATTCAACTTCCGCCTCCACCGTCGGCCGGCCAGCAGGACAAAGCGGTCCCGGACCACTTCCTCGTAGTGAAGGTCTGGATGTGAGGGCGCGATCGAAGCCAGCGCAAAGTCCACCTGGTAGCGCAGCACTTGTCCCACAGCTGTGGTGTTGCTGCAGTCATTGACGGTGATGCGGGACGCGGCGTGGCGTGCTTCCAGCGCGGCGCACACCTGGGGTAGAAGCACGCTGGCCAGAGAGGGAAACGCCGCGATCGACAGGTGTCGTGCCTCGCGCTCCGCCGAGGATTGCAGTCGCTTGAGACCGGCGTCGTACTCGCCCACCACACTGCGCGCCACCGCCACGAGCTGCGCGCCGCCCGCTGTCAGCCGAACATGGCGCGTGGTGCGCTCGAACAGCGGTAGCCCCAAGGACTCCTCCAAGTCCCGAACAGCCTTGCTCAAACTGGGTTGCGTCATGAACAACTGTTCGGCCGCCTTGCTGAAGTTCAGCGACTCCGCCAAGGCCAAAAACATGCGCAGGTGTCGAGGGGAAACATTCATTCCAGAATTCTATATATCAATAGAAATATGGAACTTCACCGATAGATCGCCGATGGATAGCATTGCCGCCATTCAAGAATCAGGACAACTCATACATGGCTCGCATTCCCTACGCCGACACGCAGACTGGTGCCGTGCGTCCGCTGGTGGACAAGATGATCGCCCAACGCGGCAGCGTCCTTCACCTGTACCAGATGCTTTTGCACAGCCCTGCAGTCGCCGATGGTTGGCTCACATATCTCACCTCCATTCGACAGAAATCAAGCCTGGACGGCGCCTTGCGCGAGCTGGTCATCATGCGCGTTGCATTGCTGAATCGCGCACCTTACGAGGCCGACCAGCATGCGCCGATCGCCGTGAGCGAAGGGGTCTCGGAGGGAAAGCTGGCAGGCTTGGCCGACTGGCCCCATTGCCCGCTGTTCGAGCCGATCGAGAGAGCGGTGCTGGCATATGTGGATGCGATGACACGACAGGTGCAGGTCGACGATGAAGTTTTCGCGGCCGTCGCGGCGCACTTCGCACCACAGCAACTTGTCGAACTCACAGCCACGATTGCCGCCTACAACATGGTGTCGCGGTTTCTCGAAGCGCTGCAGATTCATTCTCACGACACGCGCTGAAATCACTGACCGAACCATTGGAGACAAAACCATGAGAAGACTCACTCTGCTCGCCGCGATGCTGCTGCCGATCGCAGCCATGGCGCAAGGAAAATGGCCGGAGAAAGCCATTACCTTTGTCGTCCCCTTTCCGCCTGGTGGGCCGACGGACATCATGGCGAGGCTGATTGCCACGCCCCTGTCGAAGCGCTTGAACGTGCCCGTCATCGTGGACAACAAGGCTGGCGCCAGCGGCAACATCGGAACCTTGCAGGTTGTCCGGGCGAAGCCCGATGGTTACACCATCTTGCTGGCCGCGAGCGGAAACCTCTCTGTCAACCAGTATCTCTACAAGAATCTGGGCTTCGATCCGATCAAGGACCTGACTCCGATCGTCCAAATCTCGAAGTTTCCCCTGGTACTGGAGGTATCGGCATCGAGCTCTCTCAAGTCCTTCGAGGATTATGTGGAGTACGCCAGGAAGCCGGCCAACCGAGTCACGTTCGCTTCGGCGGGCAATGGAACTCCACAGCACCTCGGCGGAGAACTGTTCAAGGACGGTGTCAAGGTCGATATCACCCACATTCCGTACAAAGGCGCGGCGCCCGCTATCGTGGATTTGATAGGTGGCCAGGTCACCAGCATGTTCGACATTCTTGGCAGCTCGATGCCGCACATCAGGTCTGGCAAGCTTCGCGCGCTTGCCGTGACCACCAGGAGCCGTTCCGAACAACTGCCGGACATTCCGTCTGTCAGCGAACTTGGCTACCCGAATTTCGACTACTACGCATGGCACGGCATCTCGACCACAGCCGGCACGCCGAAACCAGTCATCGACCGACTGAACGCCGAGATCCGGGGAATCTTTCAGGATTCGGCATTCAGGGCGAAGTGGAAGGAAATTGGTTCGGACATCGTCGTAGGCACACCCGAGCAGTTCGGGGAGGTCACCCGCAGCGAGGCTCGAAAGATGGAGACCCTCATCAAGAGCCTGAAGATTCAGCTGGACTGAACCTGGATTCCCTGTTGACAGACGACGGCTCTGGGCGCGCCTTCCTCCGAGATCAGGTCACGTAGCCAAGAGGTCGCTGTCGGCGGATGGTGCGTCATTCCTGGCGCAAGCGCAGCTTGGTGGCGCGGGCCCCCTCGGGACAAGGGCCGTCGGAGTATTCAGACTCGCCCGAAAGCGTGACGCACTTGCTCACCTCGACCGTCTTGACAGTCTTTGCGACCACCCGCTGCTGCGGGGCATCGGCCACTGCCAGCGCGTAGGTCCTCACGGGCCGCGGCGCCTGCGGCGCGCGCTCGGCCATCACGGGCGGCGGCCGCACGTCCACATGCGCAGGCATCACGGCAACCGGCACCGGTGCGCGCGCGGCGCTTTCGCGGACCAGGTCCTGCAGCGCCACGTAGAAGAGGAACATGGCAAGCAGCGCCACGGCCAGACACGGCGCCCAGAAGCGCTCGGGCCCGGCAACCGGACGGGCACGCGGTGTCAGCGACGCGGCCATGCCCGGCTTCCCGTCTGCAATGCACCCGCCAGCTTCGCAATGCCGCCGGTTCCGCTGGCTGCGCGCCCGATCAGCGCACCGCCCGCCGCACCTGCCACGATGCGCGCCAGGAACGATCGGCTGCGGCCTGCCGCCAGCAGCAGCAACACGCCCGCGCCGAGCACCACCAGGTGCTCGCCGGGGTAGTCTGCGCGCGCAGCGTCCACTTTCTTGGACTCGTTGATCGTCGATTCGAGGCTCATGGCTGAAGCTCCTTTTTCTGTGTTCCTCCGTTCGTATCCTCCGGGGCGACGCGTCGCTGTAGGCCTGCGCCATGCACGCTCGCGGGATCGCACCCGAAAACATGGCGGACTGCGCCGCGGCAGGGTCGCGTGCTGGTGCGCGACCTTGCCCGGAGGGCGAGGGGCGCCGTGGCGGTCAAACAGGCCGTGACCGACAGGCTCACGCAGGAGACTTTGCCGACGGCGGCTACTTCAACAGCCTGGAGATCAAAGCTTGCGAGGATGCGGGAATCACCGCCTTTGTTCCCAAGCCGATGATTTCCAACGCGAAGGCGCACGGGCGCTTCGGCAAGGCTGACTTCGTCTACATCGCGAAATACGATGAATACCGCTGCCCCACCGGGCAGCGAGCCATCTTCCGGTTCAGCAGGTTGGAGGACAACCTGGAATTGCGTCTCTACTGGCCCAGTGCCTGTCCAAACTGCGCCCTGAGAGATCAGTGCACCACCTCATCTGTTCGGCGCATCCGGCGCTGGGAGCACGAAGCCGTAGTCGACCGAATGCAGCAGCGCTTGAATCGCAAGCCTGATGCGATGACTTTGCGGCGCTCAACCATCGAGCATGTGTTCGGAACACTGAAGCACTGGATGGGCTCAACGCACTTCCTGATGAAGACGATGGCTCACGTTGGGACGGAGATGAGTCTGCATGTGCTTGCGTACAACCTCAAGCGGGTGATGAGCGTGTTGGGGATTGCAAAAACGATGAAAGCGATGCGGCTGACGGGGGCGTGAGCCTCTTTAGGCTCTCATTCGCACTTCGATGAGGTGCCGTGAAGGCCTCGTAGTCGATCTCAGGCGCATGTCGGCACCGAATGAAGCTCGCTGATCTCTGCATGTCGTCGTTCGCATGACGGCATCGCGCGTTTCTACACAGCCTCGGCCCACACCCGTCATCGTCGGGGGCATACAGCGGTCACTCGAATCCTCGGATGACGAGTCCTACCTTAGGATGGATATCCGACTAGCGCAGCCGGAATTCGTATGTATCAGCCATGGCGTATGCGAAGCTAGATGCGTTCATCCCTTTGAGTGCGTAATGGTCAAAAAGACAACTGAACAGAAAAATGCAGAGGAGCGTCGCTACATTGCTGCCAATGGTGCAGCCAATGCAGTTGAGCTTGAGCCCTTTTTGACTGACCCCAACCAATCCATCCGCGCTGTGGCGGCCATGAACCCGGTTGCAGACGCAGAGATTCTGGATTGTTTCGCGAATGACAAATTCTGGGGCGTAAGAATGGAAGTGGTGCGCAATGCCAATGTCAGCCAGGCCACCCTACGCAGACTGCTGGAGTCTGACACGCGCAAACGCGGAGTGGTGCATCACGCAGCGCGCGCGAAGTTGGAAGAGCGCGGTGTGGAATTTGGTGTAGATGGCATGCCGGAAGATGCGGTGTAGAAAATAATGCCCCGTTTCCCGCGCCCTCTCGATGTGAATGCGCCGCGAACGTCGGCCTCACGAATTTGGCCACCTCGGTGAATGTCTGGTTGCGGCCGTCACCTGAACCAGGTGCTGAGTTCTACGCCGTCCCAGGTGCCGCTTTCGTTCAATAGCCTTTTCGTTCGTTTCGAAAGAGAGCATCTGGAATGAGTGTGTCCGTCAAAGAGAGCAAGGCCATCGAAACGCTGCACCGCCGATTCAAGACGATCCGCACTGACACCGACGTGTCGGATATGTTCGACTTCGGGGCCGACCTGCTGGAGCTTCAATCGACCGAGGCGCTGGCCTTCCACTACGAGTTGCTGCGCGACACCAGCGTGGACAGCGAGCTGTACGACTGGCTTTGCCGCAAGTTCAGCGAACGCGGCGAAGAAGCTGAAGACCATCTGCTGGCCAGCTTCGAACGGGAGCAAGACCCGGCCATGCAAGCGACGGTGTTGCAGATGCTCGGCAGTTTCAAGTACCGCAAAGGCCGGCGCCTGAAAGAAACGGCGGCACTGGCGCGCGCCGCGCTCACGTCTCCGCACGAAGAACTGCGCTGCAAGGGCCTGTGGGTGATCAGCTGGCTCGGCGGCGCGACCGACATCGCGAAGGTGGCCCCGCTGCTCGCCAACGGCCCCGTCGTTGCAAACCGAGGATGGGCCGCTAGTGCGCTGATGCAGATCGTGTTCAACCGCCGCAGTGCGGCGCCCCAGGCGCTCAAATGCCTGCGCGCGGCCCTAGAGGTTGAAAGCGATCCGGTCGCGCTTCGCGTCATCCTAGTCGCGGTGCAGGAAATCGCGGGCAAGAAATTCGGTCTGAGTTCAAGCTCGCACGACCCACCATCCGAAGAGAAGCTGCAGGCCGCACTGGCGAAGGCACGCCGCATGTTCGCGCGCTCCGCGGGATGATCGTAAGCAGCTGGCCGCCCCACCCTTGACGACCGCGCGCAGCAGGGATGCCGTTCGGCGGTGACGTCAGCTCGATGGTTGCCAGCGGTGCGGCAGGGAGGACCACTTCGGCCGCTTCCGACCATCTGACCCGGCGCTGGCAGATGGAGGCAGCACGCCGATGCGATGGCACTCGATTGTGCGTTCTGTCCTTCCTTCCGCACTTGGTCACCGAGACCGACTGGCTACCAACCTTCGCTACCGGGTTCGCCTTTGAAGGGACCGACCAGATCAGGGGTGATCCAGCCCCCATAGAAGGGGCCCGCCTGTGGCTGGGCCTTCGATCCGCCGACACGGCAGTCAAGATCGTGGGCATAGAAGGCTACACAGCCGGCCAGCGGCTCGGCACCAGACAAGGGATGGGGGTAGCTCCAGGCGACCTGGTCCAAGCGGCGCGCGCCGTCGACCAGATTCCAATAGCGCGCCGGTCCCTTCCACTCACAGAACGAGCCGTTGCCAGCGGGCTGCAACAGTCCAGGCCGTACGTCGGCCAGCGGAAGGTAGAAGGTAGGGGGGTGGGCCGTTTCGCGGACTGCCCAGGCGGCGCGGGTGCGCGCTACCTCGAGATTGCCCCAGAGCACGACGATCTCACGGGCTTCGCGTACGAGCTCTGGCGGCCTCGGGAAATCCCAAACCGAAACCTGCCCCGGCGCAGGGACATCGGCGAACGGGGGGCGCTTCTGCCCTCGCCAAAGCCACTGCGCGCGGGCGCTATCAAGCCAGTTGGAATCGCTGCTCATGATGGCTGGAAGATACACGACGATGCCAAGTGCCGGTCGAACGCCGAGAACCAGGGCGGTTCGCAACAATGAGCTTTCGGCAGAGACCGTGATGCCGATGAAGTGCACCTGCGGCCAGAACATTTTCCTTCAGCGCTTGGCCGGATGCCTGCTATTCAGGCGGGCGCAGTGGCGCTGCCGCTGCAAAGCTGACATGTGCTTCCCCGAGCCGTATGACTGCACTGGGTCCGATGCCACCCTTTGTGCTGCAGGTCGACCGGCTGCTCTGCAGTGCTAGCAGTCGCTCGGCTCTATAGATGCGAATAGCCGCAAGCGGCCACTCCCAGCGAGGCTGGATCTTGTACCCTTCGCTCCGCTCACCGCGTGCACGAATCGCGGCTCCACAAAATGAGGAGGCAGTGCCATGGCCCTACGGTTTCGCAAGTCAATCAAGCTCGCGCCCGGCATCCGAATGAACCTCTCGGGCAACGGTACCAGCTGGACGCTCGGACCGCGCGGAGCTTCTGTCAGCATCGGAAAGCGTGGCACGTTCTTGAACACCGGGATCCCCGGTACTGGCTTGTCTTCACGAGCCCGCCAGTCAGGCGGTGACGCCACTCCCCGGCCTCAGCAGGCACGATTGGCTGCAAAGACTCAGACGCAGCAGCAGACCGTCTCGCTGCGGGTGTCTGTGTCCGATGATGGCGAAGTGAGGTTCACCGATATGACTGGTGCGCCGGCTAGCGAGCAACAAATGGCTCTGGCCAAGCTCCAAGCCAAAGGAGAAATTCGTGACCTCCTTGAAGAATGCTGCTCGAAAATCAATGAACAAGTGGAAGCCTTGGAACATCTTCACGAGAAGACACCAAGCCCGCAAAAGAAGCCCACTTTCAAGGCTCCCGACTACCCGCAACCACAACCTGCCCCGCCCGTTCCGCTGCGGGCCAAGTGGTGGGAGCATGCGCTGCCAGGCCGGCGCCAGCGCGTGGCAGAGGCCAACGCGGAAGCCCTAGCCGAGCACAAGCGAACGCTCCTAGACTGGCAAGTTGCCAAGCAACAGTTTGCAGTCGAGGTAGAGCAGCAGCGCCAGTTGGTAGAGGTCGGCATCTACCGTGACAAGGCAGCTATGGATTCCTATCTGGAGATGGCCCTTCAAGCCGTCGAGTGGCCCAGGGAGACCAACGTGGCGTTTGATCTGCTGGACCAAGGGCGGCTTGCCTGTCTGGACGTGGACCTACCCGAGATCGAGGACATGCCCAAACGCACAGCCTCTCTACCGCAGCGTGGCATGCGTTTGTCCGTCAAGGATCTCTCGCCAACCAAGGTGCAACGGATGTACGCCGCGCATGTGCATGGTGTGGCCTTTCTCCTGATCGGCGAGACCTTCGCGGCGCTGCCCTTGGTGCAGCGGGTGGTTTTATCGGGCTACACGCAAAGGCGAAGCGCAGCCACTGGCCAAGTTGCCGACGAATACTTACTCTCTGTGCATGTGGCCCGAGACAAGTGGTCGCACATCGACTTTGCGCACCTGCAGGCTATCGATGTGGTCGAAGCGCTTGCTCAGTTCGAGATGCGGCGGACGATGAGCAAGACAGGGATCTTTAAGGCCATTGAGCCGTTCGAATCACATGCGGCGTAACGCCGAAGAGCTTCGGGGCACGCATTGCAGCGATAGTGCCAATCCGCTTAGACGTATCGAGCGTCCACAACCAACTGAATCAGACTTTCAATTTAACAGCCCCGGCTACCAATCCTCGTCGCATTCGATGCTCGATGCCGCGCGCTCATCCCATGTTCATGGGAGAGTGCTCGTAAACCCCTGCCCGGCAACAGAAGCGGGGGTACACACTCCAGCGCTCATTAGAACGAGGAGATGTCATGGAGAAGGTTGCAATACTGATTGCCGCGCTTTGCATAAGCTGTGGAGCACTTGCGCACTCCGGAGGTACTGACAAGAACGGTTGTCATCGCGACAACAAGAATGGGGGCTCGCACTGCCACTAACGGGCCCCTAAGAACTCCAGGCTATCTCACAGCAACATTTGATTTGTGATCTGGCTTTGCCGGCCTGCACCCGCTTCGCAGCGATAGCGGACGATACAAATCGGCGCGGAACCTACTGCAAATTGGCACAAAGCAGCCGGACGGCGCTGGGACCAACGTTCGAGCTCGTGCCGTCGCCTGAAAACTAAGAACATTGTGCTCCGTTGGTCTAGGTTCGAGAGCCCCTCCATAACGGTCGCAGAGGCGGCGAGAGGACGTTAGCTAATTAGTAGACTTTCATCAACTATGCCAATTGCGAAAAGGATAGGAAGCGGCGATCATGAGCGGCGAATCACGCAAGAAACATAGATGACCTCACAGCCAATTGGATCGGCGGACGAGTTTGTTGCCAGGATTGATGGCTTTGAGAGCCTTTCCGCCTCGCTTCAGACCGATCTTCTCGTTCTCTATCTGCTAAAGCACGGCGGTGCACAGGAAGTGACTACGTCGACCATTACTTCCCTTCGCGAAGCTCTGCACCTCGCGCCGCAGTCGCGTATGCCACAGTACTTTTCTGAACAGACTAGAAAGCGTGCAGGGAAGGTCACGAAGTACGTGAAGAAGGCGAAGGGCTACGTGCTCGAGCGTGGGTACGCAACGACACTTGAATCGACATATACAGGCAGACCGGCGGCAAAGAACATCTCAGCGTCTTTACGGAGCACTTTGTCAGCGGCTGGAGACCCTTCGGTGCGTGCGTACCTCGAAGAATGCGTTGGCTGCTTCGAACACAACCTATTGCGGTCATCAATCGTCATGGCATGGTGCGTCGCGTACGGGCTTGTTCGCGCATGGCTGTTTCGCAACCATCTAGCGGCGCTGAATAGCGCGATGTCCACCTGGAAAGTGCCGTTTAAGCTTACCAAGCTGGACGACTTCCAAGAGCTGAATGAGGGCACTGTCCTTGAAACAGCCAGGAAGGAGGGCTTTCTGACAAAAGAGCAACTTAAGACACTGAAGCAGTTGCTTGACCAACGAAATTCGTATGCGCACCCGTCAGCGAAGACAATCACGCCATCGATGACAGAGGCCTACTTGGAGACAGTAATAAAAGAAGTTCTACCAACGTTCGGATGAGGAGACCTGAATGATGAAGCTGACGCTGCGCTATGGGGACATCGAACTCGAATACGAGGGACCGGAAGACTTCTTGAAGAGCGAGATACCGAAGCTACTTCAAGGCGTTGCAAATCTGCATGGAACGGCACCGCCAAAGACTACGAAGACGGTAGGCGCACCAGCAGCTGCTTCTGCGGCAGCGCCCGCGATGCCTCCGGGCAAACTGTCAGTGTCGACCGCAGCACAACGTTTTGGAGCCGCAAATGGCCCCGATCTAATCATCGCGGCGGCATACACATTATGCTCTGATAGTTCGACGTTTACGAAGAAGCAACTACGAGACGCGATTCGAGAAGCGAAGACGTACTTCAAGTCTTCATACGCAAACAACTTTGACAACTACGTCAATACCCTCATCAAGAAGGGGCGCCTTAACCATTCTGGCGGCGAGAACTACGCACTGTCTGAAACCGAGCTGAAGGCGCTCAACGCAAAGTTGAAGTAAAGCGGCTCTCAGACTTCAGGCGACGCGCCTTCTTCCGGTGCCTGACCTGAGACGCCTTCCCGGAACGCCTCCGGTCGCGATCTCGCTTTAAGTGCAAGCGGTGACAGGCAAGGCAGCGGGAGCCGATGAACCCGTACTCTTGCATGCCCTCGACCTCGCCTGGATCGTGAGGGCGATCGCAGCGGCAGAAGGGGCAGTACCTGACCGTGAGCGTCTCTTAGACAGAACGGGGGGACCAGGAGGCGGCGTAGGCGGCGATGTCCATCACTGGAAGTTGGTTTCGAGAGCGGTGTGCATGCCTGTGACTGGCATCTGTTTTGAGTTGAGTGCCGAGTGGCTACAGCTAAAATCACGCAGGGTCCCCACTGCCCCTCTCGAATCCTGCGACACCCTGCGCTGACAAAACCAGCCACCAAACACCAAGCCCGACGCTGTGAGCACAGCAAGCCAAGCGCACCGACCGCAACCGTCGGCTACTAGCGCAGGTGCATAGAGCTCAGTACATGCGAGCTGGGGTAATTTCCGGCTACTTTCAGCGCTGAAACGCGCAGGGCGACCAACGGACTATTGATCCCTCCGACTTGTGACAACTTCTAGAGGCGGATTCAACCGGTCGATGCAACACACTTATAACTGCGTAGGCAGAAGGAGTGTTGCAGATGAAGTACCGGACACGGACCTACTACACGAGTACCCAGAAGGCATTGATGTGGGAGCGGTG